>OLWF01000019.1_pt1 | contig 145193 bp, 133 predicted proteins | sample 1644131 | NCBI WGS metagenome assembly OLWF01 (sample SAMEA103958163, study PRJEB25191) | human gut metagenome
TAGTTTTATTTGCTGCTCGCATCTCTTCGTCCAAGTCGGCAAACATCAGCTTTAGCAAGATGTCTGCCATGCTTTCACCGTCTTTCCTGTACCGTGGCTCAACGATAAAAACTCGACCGCCAATTTCGTATCGTTGGGGCTCTCCGGCAATATATTCTTTTTCCATGCCCGCACCTCCTTTCCAACATGGACATAAAAATTATATCATGCCGTGGAGGGACGCAAAGCAGAAAAATTATTTTCCTTGATATACGGGCTTTCTTTGACTATAATGAAAGACATTCAGGGTGTGTTTTGGGGTTGCCCGCGTATTGAAGCGCTCTTTTAACCCGGTTTAGGGGGGTATGTAACCGCACTAACCGGGAGAGCGCATGACTGGCAGTCATGAGGTCAGCGGTTCGATCCCGCTTATCTCCACCAAATGATTAAGACTGGAAATCGAATGATTTCCAGTCTTTTTCTTTGCTTTTGCGAATTTTTATCATCGAAACATGCATTCTGCCCAGTGTGCTGATTTTCTGCATTTTTTGAAAAACCCGCACCAAAACCCACACGGGGCAAAAAACAGCGCAGGAAAATCATTGTTCTCCTGCGCTGTTTCTGCATCTGTGGTTAAGAGAAATTTCCGAGGTTGTGCGCAATATTCGCAAGCTTTTCAAGCGTCAGCGCATGGGCCTCCTGCGGGGAAACCTTCATGCCGTTGATGGTGCAGTTGATCTGCTTTGCAATCATCGTGCCGATGTTATGGCTGTCATAAGAGGCGTTGTGGACTTCGTTCGCACTCGTACGGTTGCTTGCCATCATCCATCTGATGCTGTCCATGTTCTGGCTGAAGTTTCTGTCCTCAACTGGTGTCAGGACACGTTTCTTCAACATAGCCGTTACATCCGGCGGGGTGATTCCCTCGTCCTGCATCGTGGCCTTAATGCCGCCCATGCCATGCAGGATACCGCCCTTATCGTAGACCGTAAAACCGACGCCGTACTTGTTTGTGATGGAAGTCGTTCCGTCCGCATTCTTAACCCAATACGAACCATCGCTGCCGGTCATAGTCGCACCGGCCGGTTCGTTGTTCAGGAAATCAAGGCCCCTTGCACTGGATATTTTGTAGTCTACGCCGTTGCCGTCATTCCGTTTCGCCCAGACGGTTCCAGTGTATTTTTGACCGCCGCCCGTCGTATTTCCGGAATTATTTCCCGAAACAGTGTCATACTGCCCGTCATAGTTCCAGATTGTCTGGTTCGCATCAACGAGCTTGGACGTATAGCTTCCATCCGGATTGACACCGGTGATTTCATACGTACCGCCGCCTGTGACAACGCGGTCTCCGACGCTCAGACCAGACGGAGCATTCCCGCCTGCGCCGACTCTGACGATTTTGTGCGCGGTGTCATTAACCGCATCAGAGAGTTGGGAAACGTCAATACCGAACTGCCGGAAAAGCTCTGCGTTTTCCTGAATGATCTGACGAAGCTCCGGCGTGGCATTCTTCCAGATATCCTGCAAGATCTCGCCAATGCCGCGTGTCTTCTCCTTGATGGATTTCAAAAAATCTTTGTAGGCCGTTTCCAGATCGTCATACCGCTCGTTGATCGTTTTCTTCTGCGCTTCCAGTTCGGCCAGTGCGGCCTCATAAGCCATGTTCGCCTTGAAGTCTTCAAGGTCTTTCTTGGCCTCGTCCAAGGATTCCTGTACGCTGTCAACCTCCTTCTGGTCAGCCACCCACTCCCATTGACCGGTACGGGCATTAAATTGCCGGACGGTCCGCTCGTTCTGCGCGTTAGCAAGCTTGGCCTGTGCCTGTTGGACTGCGAGAATTTTTTCCTCTAGCGTAAGCTGCTCGTCGCGAGTTTCCTTCTCCAGTTTAAACGACTCGATCTGTTTGTCGATTTCGTCCAGTTCATTTTGTCGCTGCTCAGAAAGGTCGGAAAGCTTGTCCGCCATAACGTCTTGCAGTTCGTTCAGCAGATCATCTGTGCTTTTCAGAGTGCCATTGATTTTTTCCTGCCACTCCCACCATTCAGCAGAGAGCGCGTTGATGTCTGCTTGACTGCCGCCGATGGACCGCAGATACTGCGCCTGCGCATGGAGTGCCTGCTGAATCTGCCGCATTTTGTCCTTCTGCGTGTCTTCGCTGGCATTCTGCTTTTCCAGCAAAGTCAGCTCGGATTTCAGAAGCTCAACCTTTTGCTTATGCGCGTCGAGATTCGCATCGGATGAGCTGCCTCCGCCGCCACCGGTTGAAGTTCCGGTATAGTCGGAGGTGTACTTTGAAAGCTCCTCCATCTGCCTCTTGTACTCTTCCTGCTGTTTTTTGTAGTATTCAGAGGACTTCTTCAGCAGGTATTGAGAAGACCACTGTGCATAGTCTTCCGCGTCCTTCTTCCAGTTTTTTCCCGTCTGCTGATTGAAAAGTCGGCGCATATTGAATTCCTGATTCTCAGCCGACCATGTGTTGGAGGTCATACCGGGAATCAGGCCGATCATCTGTTGAATCTGTTGAGACGTAATAATTGCCGAGGAACCGACAGCCTGAATCTGCGCGATCAGGTTATTATAGTTTGCCGTCGCAGCCGCATTTTGCAGTTCCAGCTCTTTTTTCGCCAGATCTGCAAGGGCCGTATTTGTGGTGAGTGCCTTTTTCGCGTGCTCGGTCAGTTTCCCGTTCGCATCGAACAGGGACTTCGTAAGTTTTGCAGCGGCGGTGTTTGCGTCATAGGTCGCGACCTCGACATCTCCAAGCGCGCCAGTCATATCGTCTGCGCTGTCGGCGGCCCCATCCTCTGCGTTTTTAAGCTTCCATGTACCGTCCGCCGCTTTTTCGCAGGCACTCCGATATTCCCACGTTCCGTCTGCAAGCTGTACAAAGCCCTGCGCAAGTCTGGTGTTTGCGCTGTCGATATATCCGAGTTCATCAGCCAGTTTTGCGGATTCCTCAACCGTCAGCCCGGTATTATTTGCAATGAATTGAATCGCGTCTCCGGCGGACAGTGATGAAACTTCAATTTCCTGCGCAGCCGCGGCGAGGCGCAGATAAGCGTCTGCCTGCTCGTCGCTCACTTCCTTTGTCTGAATCATGTTTTGCAGGTCGGCAAGATACTGCTGGGCATTTTTCTTCTGTGCATCCGTCAGCTTGTCGTAAGACGAAGCCCATTCATCCACCTTTGTAAACGCTTCATCGGTACTTTCCACTACAGCGCTGATCTGGATTCCGAAGGTTCCCAGCATGGAAAGCATTTTCTCCAAAGCCTGAGATTCCGTCAAGCCTTCAAGCTTGCCCCAGTCGAAATTCGGGATCGTCTTTGCAATCGCGTTGGCTGCGGCGAGTTCTGAATTGTAATTTGCCCGCGCGGCAGATACCGTTTCATTTGAAATTGCCGCACCGCTGATTTTGGAAGTATAGTATTTCTTTCCTGTATCATCATAGTTTTCTATGACCGAGTTATTCCCTGAATATCCGGTAATATGACCGGCTCCATACAGCTTTTTTCCCGTATGCTTTGCAATTTCTTCAAGGGTATCCAGATAAGCCTCCGCGATTTCCTTGTTGTTGGAAAGCTGTGCATACTCGTCCTGCCACTGCCCCGTCCTGTCCGCAGGTTCGACCTGTTCGAGTGCCCGAAGCTTATCCGTATATTCCTCCAGCGCTTCCTTCGTTTTCTGGATCGCCGACCGGTTTTCTTCCCAGTCCTGATTGAGTTTATCAATCGACGGATGTGCTGCGGCATAGGCCTTCTGAGCCGCCTGAACCGCGACGACGATGCCGGTAATGGCCGCGCCGATTCCAAGCAGCCACGGACTGAGCGAACCGAGCTGGAGCACGGAGCCGACCCGCTGAAAGCTTTTGACAGCCGCTGCAATGGCGAATACACCGGTTTCAGCAGCAGCAAGCGTCAGGATTATATGGCCGAGGTCCGTGTCCAGCAGCTCCACCAGTTCGGTCACAGTCTCAAGCCCGCCCTTCACAGATTCTGTCTCGATCATGTGGTTGACAAGCTCCGTCCACTTGTTGTCAAGGATATTCGCTTTACTCTGCCATGAATCGAGCATGGTGCCGATCTCGCGGTCGGCGCTTCCGGCAGAAGTTGTCACCTTGTCCAGCATTTCAAGGTACATATCGTAATGCTGAATCAACGCGTCGAGCTGATTTGTGCGGAGCTTGCCGCCGAGATCAGATTCGAACTGTGCAAGCTCGGCCTGCGTCAGAACGCCCTCTTTGTATGCCTTTGCAAGACCCGCGACGGCCTCCATGGGATTTACAATGCTGCCTGTAGCCTGCGCCGCTTTCATGGCGTCTTCCGAATACGTCCAGAGGATCTGGCTCAGACTCTCGATCTCATCCTTTGTCCATGTGATGCCGTCTTCCAGTTCGGTTTCGGTATCGCCCATGATATTCAGGATCAGTGCACGCATGGCGCGGGCCGCCATAGAACCGGATTCCTGCGTTGCGGCTGTGATCGTGCCGAGTGCCGCCGTCAGCTGCTCTGCGGTCATGTTTGCCATCGATGCAACGTTCGCGACGAGCGGGAAGCCCTCGGCGATTTTCTGAATCTCGGTCGCATATTCGTTCTCGATTGTATTAGCCGCGTCCAGCACCTTCGACAGCGCCGCAACATTGCCCTCCAGTTTGAACGCTGCATCGGCAGACAACAGGAATTTATTTGCAGTATCGGCATTCACATCTCCGACAAGCTGCGTTTTTGTCGCAAGTTCCGCCATGTCCTCCGACATTTCTTTATAACCGGCTTTGGAGAATGAACCGACGCTGCTTAGATAGTCCGTAACCGAGACGCCGTATTTGGATGCTACGTCATAGCCGTGTTCTCCGATCTTCGACATCTGCGCATCGGTATTGTTTGTGACCTTCTGAATGGCCGTCAGTTCGGTATCAACATCCTTCATGGTTTCCAGCGCAGCCTTCAATTCCTGCACAAGCGCGTTCACAGCATCCCGTGTAAGCTGCCAGACCGTAAGCTGCGGGAACAACCGCCCGAAGGAATCAACCAGACCGTCGCTCTGCGTCACGGCCTGTCCGGTCGCGTCTGCCGCATCTGACGCCGCGCCTGCATACTCCCGTGCACCCCGCGCAGCATCTGTCCAGTCCACGTCGATCACAGACCCCTGCGCTACCGTTGGGCCGTGTGACGTTCCCTGACCAAACACCTCGTAATCGCCCGCCTCCAGCATGGGGACGCTCTGCCCGGCCGCACCGGAAGCACGGATTCGCTGCATCTGCGCATACAGATCGATCAACTGCCGAATCTGGCCTGCGCGGTCTTCCAACGCGCTGTTTCCGGCGGTCAGCCGCGCAAGAAACTGTGCGTCAGCGTCCGATTCCTGTCTCTGCGCATCTGCCATCTGTGAAACCGCCTGCGCAGCAGTCCCCGCCGCAGAAGCCTGTTCTTCCGTCGCAGCCGTTGTTTGCCTGCGGACAGCCAGCGCCTGCATTTCTGCCGAAGCAGCCTGATTGACCTGCGAAATATACTGCAAAAGCGCCTGCACCGCCGCCTGCGCAGAATTGCCCATGCCAGAAAAGGCCGCTGCATTCTGCCCAAGCTGCGCGTCAAGTTCCTGCAAGCCAGTGCGCATCTGCTGAACGGCATCAGAAAGCTGCTCCAGCGCTGCCGCGCCCGCCGTGTCTACCTTTACAGAAATATTCTGATTTTTCAGGCTGTTTATGTCCGCAATAAGCTTATCAAGCTGTGCACGCAGAACCTCTACCTGAATCTGTACTGTGTTTTCATTATTTGCCATTCTTATATTACTCCTTCACCTTGAATCCGCTTTCCGTCAGAGACTTTGCCAGTGCCTCCCGCACAAGCCCGGTTCCGATTGCAAGTTCCTGCGCTTTCTGATGGAACGGGCGTGCCTGCTTTGTTTTGTAAATCGCCGACTTTTTCCATTGATAGCCCTTGCCGCTTTCCACGACCGGCACGATCAGCCGTCCGCTGTCCCGGTCCCGGCTCCTGTCCTGCACCTCCAGCGTCATGGTTGACGGGTCATATTTTGCTTCCATCACGTTCCAGTCCTGCAAGCCGCCGGGTTCGCCGGTGTCATCCCGTCGGATATACGGATGATCTTCACTGCGCTTATAAACCTTCTCGCTGTAGACCTCGGACTCAACCGCTGATGCAATCGCCGCGCGGACAGCATCGGCTACGTCGCCTTCCATTGCCCTTCCGATTGCATCGTCCAGGCGTCGGTTAAAATCCCGGACAAAATCTTCGATTGCCATAAAAAACTCCTTATAAAAGCAGAAGCCCGGCACAGTGCCGGACTCCTGCGGTTTCCGCCCGACTTTTCGGGGGTATTTGAATTTTTCGTTCAATACGAGTCCCGCTCTTTCAGAGTTCGTACCGTTCCCCGTCCTGCACCGTACAGAGCGTTGCGCGGTTCAGAAACGTCTGGCTCAGCGCTTCCCGTGCCACCGTCTGATTTGCGGCCCGTACCCGAACCGTTGTCCGTGTACCGTCTTCATTTTCCCGTGAAAATGTGTAGATCGCCGTTTTTGCAGTCTGCTGCCGGGCCTGCGCCGCAATCTCCGTCCGGTGCCGCTCTGCTTCCTGTTTCAGCTCGAACCATGCAGGCGGCTGTCCGTCGTCTTCGTCTCCGGGCTTCCAGCTTTCCGGAAGGCCCAAATACCCGGCATCGTGCAGCATATTGAGTGTGATCCGGAGCATTTCGCCTGTCTGCGCGTTGAATGAGCCGTCCCATTCAAACCGTTTTTTAAAATTCGTCTTCCAAATGAAGTGTTTTCTTTGCCCGCCGATGTCCAGTCTGGCAACGGCAAGGTAGTGCCATGGCATATGGTTGAACGCGATGCAGACCGGCGTGGATTTCTTCAGCATATCATGTGTGACCAGCATCTGTGCCCTCCGCTTTTTCAAAGCCGTTTCTTGCGGCAATCTGCTGGCCGCAGCGATGAGAGAATTTGCACATTATTGCACACCCCATCTCTGAAAAAGTTCGCCGAGCGTGTTTCCACATTCTGATGCACCCAGCCCAATTTTCTTGAGCAGCGCTTTGATATCATCCGGGACAGGCCCGTAAATCTTTCGCCCGTATGTGCCGTCATATGTGCCGTCATTCTCTGCCGTTGCAGGCGTGACCCCGTTCCGCCGGAGAAATGCGTCAATATCGCTCTCTGCGGCCTCCCGGTGTCTATACTGGACATTGTTGAACGGCGCATAGAGTTCGCTGGGAGCCAGGTTCTTCGCCTTGAGTTCGGCCGTTTTTTTTGCTTCTTCGACGGCCCAATGAAATTCTGACTCATTCGGGCAAACCACATTGATCCACAAAATCGTATCAAGGCCGGGGAGTTCGGGGCGCTCGATCATAAATGCCGGACTTGCGCTGAGCGGGTAAGAAGTGCCGCCCTTGACAAAGTAGCCGCACATCGACGCGTTGCCGATGTAAGCGCAGGCCCGCGCCTTGTCTGCCTCGTCCTTCCATTTTTCCCATGTCGGGAAGCGCTTTGCGTCCACATAAATCCGCATGACCTTCCCCGCAGAGATTCCGTCCTCTGCCACGTCAAAGTATGGCTCGTCACCGGATTTTCCATGAAACTTGTTTCTCCAGAAACTCAAACAATAGACTGATTCACCTGGTTTTCTCATTTACATTTTCCTTTCCGCCGCTTGCTGCGGCCTGCATTTGATCGAATTTTCGCAGCCAATAACGGTCACGGCTTTCTTTTTCCCGTTCCCGCATTTCCTGACTGCTTCGACGGCGTTTTCGCGCATAGTCCCGCATGTACGCCGCACGGGCAGCCCGTATTTTTTCGGTCTCTGTCAAAGGACATTCCTCCCGTCAAAAAATGTTGCAGGGTGCGGCCAACAAAACATAAAGAAAAAGCGCCGGTTTGATACATCTCCTCCAAAAGGAAATCGCACCAAACCAGCGCATATGCTTCTCTATTCTGCTGACCGCACCCCACCCTTTGTTAGCCGGTCTGGTCCGGCGCAGGGGGGTGAGTGAAAGATTTGAAAAGGCGTTCCGCCTTATTTATATTATACCACAAAAACAGTCAAAAGTAAATAATAAACATCAAACAAATTTTCGTATTTCATACTTGGTCCTTAAAGCTTGCCCTCTTTCCGCAGCTTCTCCTTCAGGATCGGAATGACAGCTTCGTAATATCGGAACGTTTTCACGATCTTTGTTGAATGCGCCGCTACATCCAACACCCATTCACCATATTCAGGCTGTTTCAGGTCATATTGGTTTGCGATCCGTCCGACGAGATTCGATGTGATCCCGATTTTCTCGCCGATTTCTCCCGCCGTACACAGATCATAGGGCGACTTCGGAGGAGGGATAATCTCGCTGCCGCAGATAAGCTTTGCAGCGCAGGCATTCAGCGTCTGCTCAAACGGCCCACCCTGATATTGCTGTGCCATCTCACGCAGCAGCTGCGCTTTCTGAAGCTTACAGTTTTCCATGCGAAGCATAATTTCCGCCTGCGCCGTGTCTGTCTGCTTTCGCATGGCATCGAAGGCACAAACATATCTGGCAGAAAACTGGACGCCCTTTTTTCCGGTCATTCGGCTTGCTATAAAATCACAACCCTTGCGTGTTAGAAGATAGCATGGAAGCGTTCGGCCTGTTGAATCTTTGTAGTTGGATTCAATGAAGAAATCACTCAGCCCAAAGTTGGGCTCAGTGGTATTCTTGAGAATTTCAGTGTATCCTCGAATGTCCCTGATAAGATGCCGATGATCCTTTCCAATCATTTCTGCGACTTCACGGCTGTCTATAACATCGACGTTGTTATGATTGATTACTTGTAATTCCTCCATTGCGTTTGCTCCTTTTCCTGCGTCCTCTGGTTTTTCTGGTTCATTCCGCAGCAAACCACTGCTGGATCTCTGCCGCTCCAATGTCAACTGCCTGAAATGCCCGTCTGATCCATGCGTAGCCCATGTCGGTCGTCGGCTGGCGCATGAGGGCATTGTAGAGTTCTAACGCACTGCCGCCGTAGCGCTTGGCCGCAAGGTGCCGGCAGAAGGCCATGCAGACATTGTTTCCCTTCGGCTTGTGATCCTCCCGCGCGGCGGCATACGCAAGACAGATCGCCTCGCAGGCCGTGATGCAGCCCTCCGGCCGCTGCTTTTCCCGGATCGTCAGCCACGGGCCTGTTTTGCTGCTGTTCTCCCGCAGAAGCTTCGCACTCAGAAAATCGGTCTGCCGCTCAGCCATCGCCGCCTCGCGGCTCACCAGCAGCACATCGGGCAACAGATAATTTGTCCCGCGCTCCTTGTTTACGGCCTCCAGCGTGAACTGTGCGCCGCCAAGCGCGTCATACAGGCTGAACGGCTCATCGGCCATTGTGGAATCGACGATGCCGTCAATGACGATATGCACCTGATATCCGCGCCCGTGCTTCTGATTCGCTTCGATATAAAGATGCATGTCCTGGTTCATAAAATCCCTCCGTTTTTAATTTTGTATGGGTTTCTGTTCTGATTTTGTTTCTACACCAAAAATGCTTTTTGTCCCAGAATCGAAAAAATGGCTGCGGGGAATTTTCCCCGCAGTCTTCGCCATTTTCATCTACTTGAAAGTACCTATTGAAAATCAGAGTCCGGATTGCACCCATGCGTTCCAGATGTCCGAAACCTCTTCACCGCGCTCCAGACGCTCCATGCAGAAGAGCATGAATTTTTCAAAGCGGTCAAGATCTTTGACCTCGTGCAGGATTTCCTTGAATTCTTTCAGTTCCTTGTTTTCCATATTATTCATCCTTTCTATTATGCGCTTGCCAGAAGGCGGGCGCGATTTCTGATGTGGTCAATGCGGCGCTGGACTGCCGATTTGCTCATACCCAGCGCGGCGGCGATTTCCCGGACCGTCAGACCCTCGGCCATGTGTTTTCGTTTGTTCCCCCTTGACTGTATTCATTATATATCATTGCGCAACGATATTCGGTAAGCAATGTGCATATAATTACGCAACGATATTTGTGCATTTTTATCGCTGCGTAATGTCTTGCTCGTATGTTAAAGTATGAATGATAAAAAATGGATTTATCCGATAACAGAAGGAGAGTTAAATAGTATGGCAACGTCTAAAGCACAGCAAAAGGCGCAAAACAAATGGATTGCAAAGGCGTATGACCGCATCAACTTGACCGTTCCAAAGGGTCAGAAAGATTTAATTCAGGCCCACGCCGAAGCGCAGGGCGAAAGCACGAACGGGTTTATCAACCGCGCGATCTCGGAGACGATGGAGCGGGACGGGAAGCCGAAAACGGATTGACAACGGCGGGAAACGCCGTATAATGAAAACACGAGGTGAATCGAGATGTTAGATGAAAAAGATTTACAGGCTATCGATGAAATTTTCGCGCACAGAATGAACGTGATTTTGGAATCTGCCATTATGCCGAAATTCAACCTTCTGGCAGAGAATCAAAAGACCATGATGGAAACCCGCATCCCGGAAGACGACTTCGAAGATCTGAAGGAAGACGTGCAGATGCTCCGGGCAATCGTCCGGAAACACAGTCAGGAAATCAAGGAACTGAAGCGCGCCTGACTTGGGGGCACGGAATAAGGGGGCAGGCATATGAAAGTCTACACCATCATCGGCGGTGTAAACGGCACAGGCAAGAGCAGTCTGACCGGTGTTCTGCGGGCGCAGCGCAATGATCTGGGTGTGATCGTGGACGTTGACCGCATCACGGCGCTTGCAGGCGTCAGCCCGCTTGAGGGCGGCAAGATGGCGATCCGGCGTATTGACGATTGCCTGGACAAAGGTATTTCCTTTACGCAGGAATCCACGCTGTCAGGCTTCCGCACGGCGCAGACAGCAGCCAGAGCCAAGCGGGACGGCTATACCGTCCGGCTGTTCTATGTCGGACTTGACACGCCGGAGGAAAGCCTTGCACGCATCGCGAACCGTGTGAAGCGCGGCGGGCATAACATCGGGACAGAAGACGTCCTGCGCCGTTTTGCGGGCCGCTGGGAGGCTGTGTCGAAGGTGCTGCCATACTGTGACGAGGCACATTTTTTTGACAACGACAACGGCTTTGTCGAGGTCGCAGAGTACAAGAACGGTGAGTTACTGCTTGTTGGCGATCTTCGCCCGGCATGGGTGCTGGAATTGCAGCAGTATCTTCTTCACGCCGAAGGCTCAAAGGACGGTGAAGCAGAATGACCTACGCTGACCGATACCACCTGACACCGGAGCAAAGCCGCTTCCTTGCAAAAAAGAAGTGGGATGAAAACGTCTACTGCGGCATGAAGATGGAAAACCGCGCCGTCACATTCCCACAGACAAAGACCATTCTGGAAGGCGTCAACGTCCCCGGCGTACAGATCGACGATATTCAGGCCATTCTCAACATGCGCGACGCTTGGCGCTTCCTGATTGGCTCGATTGACGAAGATGTGACCTTGGAGTATGTCTGCAAGCTCAACGGCTTCATCGCCCGCAACGAGGCTCTGGAGTGGGGCAAGCTGCGCACGGGAAGCGTGGCCATCTCCGGTACGGACTACACGCCGCCTGTGCCGCAGGAAGCGACTGTCCGGGCAGAGTTGGCCGCGATCCTTGCTGCCGATACTTCGGCAACAGAAAAGGCGCTGACGACCTTCTGCTGGGGTACGCGCGGACAGCTTTTCTGGGACGGCAACAAGCGCACCAGCCTGACACTGGCAAACAAAATCCTGCTGCAAGCCGGAGCGGGCGTTCTGACCATCCGGGATCAAAACATGGAGCAATTCAACGAAGCACTGCTGAACTACTACGACACCGCCGAGGCCGAGCCGCTGAAAGCGTTTCTGTATGAGAATGCGATACAGGGGTTGGAACTCCATTCATAAAAAAGACCGTGAGAGGCCTGCAATGGGCTTTCTCACGGTTTTTCTTTTATAGCAGGTGGTTTTTGCCGGCCGTTTCGTCCTTCTGTCTACCAGAGACGGCGCAGGCAGAGAGCATCAGCCCGTCACCGGTCAGCGCATAAACGCCAGGCAGCGCAGAAACAGGCGAGGGGTGGTTTTACAAACCTGAATGAAAAAATAGTTTCAGAACCCTATGGAGCACATCTCCAGCCGTAGATGTTCCGCCTATCATTCCTCCCACAGTCCGCAGACCGTACACTTGATGCGCAGCCTGCCGCCTGCATTAGACAGTGATACGCTGTCGCTGAGTTCCATGAGCATGGAAAAATGTTTCCGCACATATTCGTTCAGCACCACAACGGGAAGCGGCACGTCGAGTATCAGGCAGGCGCTGCGGCGTGTTTCCGACGGCTCCTGAATGTCCAGGTTTCCGTGCGTATAGTGCATGAGCGCGCCGGCATGGCCGCGCAGCCGGTCGAATCGCAGCCGCTTGTCCTTGCTGGGGACTGTGCCGTGAAAATCGTCTTCAGGCTCGCCGAGAATCAGGCTGATAATGTCTTGTTCGTTCATGTAAAAAACTCCTTTACGTTTTTCTCTGTCTATTGTTCTACCGCATTTCCGGGTTTGTCCCGTCTGCGTCATAATTTCGCGGCTGAATCTTCAGCCGTGAAACAGGGTGCGTCAGATCCGCCGCAGGGGTCTGTCCAGTTTTGGACACATCTGAAAAAACTTTCGCGCAAAATTGAGTACATCTCCCCAATTCTGGGGAGGTATCCTCAAAAGTGAGGAAACGCCTCTTTTGCTGTCCAATTTACGGTTGCTTTGTCTTCGTACGAAAGGCGTACGAAGTGAGGCTGCACAATTTTGCATAGACCTCACCAGAACAGGGGTGTCCCCCAAATTGGGGATACCCCCCATTTCACAAACCTGAGTAGAAAAAATCAAATCGCCCAAAGAGTTTCCCAAAAAATTTTATAAACTGCATTTTGAAACCGAAAACGCAGGAATTCTTGCATAAACCAGAGCAAAATATTATAATTACTCACAGGAAGGAGATGGTTTTGTGCCATATATCGCATATCTGCCGAACAGCAGAGTCACGCTTCTGGATCTCGACGAGGTGGCAGAGGTTCTGAATGTCTCACGAAAAACCGCGTACCGATACTGCAAGAGCGGAAAACTCCCGTCCAACAGTGTCAGCGGGCAGGTCATGGTTTCCGAAGAAACGCTGCTTGCCTTCCTGCATGGCGCAAAGCCGCAGAAATCTGCGGCCCGCACCGGCCAATATGCTGCCCGTGGGCAGAAGCTGGAACCGCCCCAATTTGCAGAGTTTCCGTCAGACGATCTGACCGGAGTACGCCGAATCGAAGGATATTGATGAGTTTTACGCAGAAATGCGTGTTTTTTCAGTATCTGCCCCGGACAGCATAAGCCTAATTTTTACCAAATTCATGGATATCGGGGGGCTTTCATGCTGGAAAGCGTGTGAAAATGAGGTGAAGGGGGATGTGCTCTGCGTCCGGCCATGTTCTGCAAATGCCTTTGTGGCCGCCTACGCGCCGTTCTGAGCGGTTTTTATCCACTCGGCGTAGGAATGTCATGCAAGCGGCATATTTCTGTATGGAAGCCCACGGAAGGCTCACAGGGCAACTGTCCGAAATTCGGACGGTTGTATGCGTCTGCGGTAAAACGCAGTAGACCGAAAAGGGGTCGGTAAAATGCTGCCTCCATGGTCTGTCCAAAAAACAGACGGACCGCCAAGCACCATTTCCCCCACTTGTGGGGGAAACGGAACCTGCTCTTTTTTGAGCGGGTTCCCAACGCTTCGAGAAAGACTTTCGTGGTTTTTCCAGCGTTTTACTCATTTTTGAGTAATGGACAATTTTGTCCATTAGCCCTATACGGCAAAGCACAGTAAGGTGGGTATGTTTGTAACACGCCCCGTGCCGCACGACTTTCAACCCGTACCTTTTTGACCGAGTTGGAATTATATTAAATCCAGATTTGGATTCAGCGACCCGTCAACCAGCGCAAAATTGCGCTCAATGAAATTAACGAACGGAATTTTCCGTTGGCTGCTGTTCCTATAACCAAGCAGACGTTTTTCGTCGCGTTGGTCTGCACGTCCGAAATCCGGACGCGCTGTTTTCATCCTTTGAACGCCGTCCGAAATCCAGACAGCGAGACCAAAGTTGGATTCGTTGGCAAACCGCTAGTGAGTGAACGCAAAGATCGTATTTCCTGACCGTTGGCCGTTGGTTTCATTGTAGTCAGACGGGGGAACGATTCGTTACACCGCCCCATAGATATAATAAAAAAGGAACGCCTCAGGAAGAACGTTCCTTTCTTGTTTTCCGCTTACAAACGAAGAGCTTCCCGCAAGGCAGCTTCTTCTGCTGCATCCAGCTTTATGCCTTTGCAGGGTGTTTCCGTCCCATCGACCTCTTGGAACCACTTACGAATGTCCAGCACGGAATCAGGACTATTATCCCAGCGGATGCGTCTCACTTTTCTTTTCGAGCGGCCTGTCCCTGAAAGTGTGGCGATTTCCTCAACGATTTCATAAATGCGGTTGCTCATTCCAAATTCCTCCTAAAATAAATGACTTTTGCTCAAATCTGTGTGAAAGTGCGTATGTGCTATTCCGGCCGCAGGGCCATATCATTTTGTTGCCGGAAATCCATGTTTCCGAACGGCCGACGAAATTCGTCGGCCCTATCGATTGTCTTAATCTCCAAAGCAGTTTCCTGCCATTGACCGTGTATGGATGGCCTGTCCATCAAGCAGAACGTCGATTCTGCACCCACAGTCTTCGCAAGTGATTTCGATATTTGCCTGGCTGGATGCCACGGCGACGGATCGTCCCTTCTTCCGGATGGTCAGGCTGCGTCCATCGTACCCGGCGAGAATGTTTCCGCAGGGGCAACGAAGAAGTTGGTTCTTTCTCTGTTCCATCGTATCATTTCCTCCTCATTGTTTCCGCTTTAAGACCTTGAATAGACTCAATGAACCTCGGCTCGTCTGCCTGCAACGACTCGTTTGGGTCCCTCGCCTCACCGCAGACGTCCGCGCAGACGTCCCGGAAAACCACTCCACCGGCGTGCAACTGCTTGACGAGATTGTCGCAGGCCTCTCGACCGCTGCGGTCGCTGTCGAGGCACAGCAGGAGCGGGTGATTCGTCGGCCGTTCCCGCAGCGCATTCAACAGGAGCCGACCATTGGCGGCGCTATTGAGCGCAACCGCACTGCCGCCTGCCTCGATAACAGACAGTGCATCGAATGCGCCCTCGGTGACAAAGACCGGTTCATCGCCGGGCGCATAGAGGGCCTGCCGGTTGAAGAGAGTGGGCGAGACGCCCAGGCTATTCATCGTCCGGCACCCCGGTTGTGCATCCGGGTCGATACTGCGTGCGACGTAGTGGAAACAGTTTGTCGGGATGGTAATTCGCGGGCAGCAGCGGTGACTTCCTGCCGGGTCTGCTTTGGGGCCGAAGCCAAGGCCATAAGTCTCTGCCGTCTTGATATTGATTCCACGAGCAGATAGGAAGGAAACAGCGGCAGGGTCATGCAGTCTGGCACGACACGCCGCGAAGTAATCAGACATATCCTTCGGTGCAGAGCCGGACTGCACGGGAGACGGAGCGGGTGGACACTTCCGAGCGGGCTTTGTGCTGTGCGGCTCGACCGACGTACCAAGCTGTTCCGCCAGCGCCCAAAGCGCTACGTTAAAATCGACACCATGTTCCAGTTCATAGATTGTAAAGATGTCACCCAAAGTCTTACACCTGTGACAGTGCCAACGCTGTGTGTCTGGATAATATTTGACCGCACCGGTTTTGTGCTGCCTGCTCCCACTGCCGCACGACGGGCAGATATACAGCGAGCACCCGCTCGATTTGCGCAGGTAGTCTCGGCAGTCAAAGTGCTGGCGAATCTCTTCTTTGAGGGTCATTCTGTCCATAACTCTCTCTCCCTTATTTGGAGTTAACGTAGTTGGTGCTGTAGTTGGGGATGGTGCTGTAGTTGGATACCGAACGACATCACGCGGTATCGGGCATTATCATTCGATGTCGTTCGATGTCAGACATATTGGTCCACTGCTCAAAAGTGATTTTCGGAAGCTCTTGTTTTTTGAGTTCTCGCACAAAGGCTGCGTAAGCGTTCTTCTGTGTTTTCTCCGCGTACCGTTCAGAATCCCGGTCAAGCCGCGGCTTAATAAAATCCCAAGCAACCCCCATTTTGCCGTCAAAGTCTGGCACGATGCCGTGCTCACCATAATCCAGAATTGCCTCAAACAACTGTCCCTTCTCGCCGTCGTTCAAGCGGATTAAACACGGTCTCACCTCAAAGTACAGCATCACGCCCGGCTGACTTCCCATCTGCATCCCCTCCTATTCCTAACTGCTCCAGCAACCCTGGCACATTGATGAAGTATGTCCGCCCGGAGCGAACGCAGGGGATGCTTCCATCCCGGCAGCCCTTCCGCAAGAAAAACGAGCTAAGCCCGGTTGTCCTGACGGCGTCCTCGATCTTCTGAAAGGGTGGACTCACAGATGGGGTGTGCTCAATGCTCCGCATCGTCCGTTTCCGCCTCCTTTGCAAGCTGCTCGATGATCCCGAACATCTGCTGTTTTTCTTTCTCCGGCAGTTCTCGGCGTAGTTTCCGGGTCATTGTGGGTTCGCTGATGTGAAGAACGTCAGCAATCGCCCAGAGTGGAACACCCGCATCTCTTGCCGCATTTCTCAAATCCTGATTCGCTGTGTTTTTCATATTTTCTCCTTGACAATCGACATAAAATTCACTATGATGAGTGTGACGATTACACTTAATATTTTACTTGTGCTACCAAGTGCTTTCAAGTAAATAAAAAGAAAATTTTTATACTTGCAAAGTTTATATGGTGAATTTATTTTCACCATATCGACATGGAGAATATATGAAATTCGATTGCAAGAAAACATCAATACGCCTAAAGCGACTCCGGGAATCAAAAAAGCTATCGCATGATAAATTGTCTGATGAGATTGAAGACCGCTACGGCGTACACATCGACAAAAAGACGCTCATAAATTATGAAAAGGCTGAAACACTCAGTTCAAAGCCAGACGCAGTAAAAGGAATGAATATTACCCGCTTGACTGCTCTTGCTGACTATTATGGAGTATCAACCGATTATCTGCTTGGAGTCTCGGACTGTCCCAGCATCCGTAAAGATGTCAAGGTCATTCAAAAAACGCTCGGCATTTCCCCAAAGGCAACCGAGAACCTCATCTCCATTGTTGAATCAGCTCGGACGAGGGCGTTGCCATTCCCAGCGAGAGCGCAGAAGCGGAATTGGACGCTTGTTCAGGCGATGAACGTTCTGTTTGAGTCAGATGATCTATTGCAAATTATTGAAAGCATTGCAAATCTAACGGATGCGGCAAATGCTTTGCGAGACTATGAGCAATATAGCGCCAATGATTTTCTGGAGGATGACCTTGAACACGCGGAAGATCGACTTGACTATATTGACCATTGCTATCGCGTTGCCAGGCTGGACGTAAGCGAAGCAATCCTAAACTGCATGGATAATCGGATATTGGGAAAGCGCGAAGAAATACAGATATATACTGCCGCGCGTAAAACCATCGAATCTGCTTTGCAGATGAATGAGCAGCTAGGCAAAATTCAAGAGGCTGAATTGATGGAAAAATACGAAAATGAAGAAAAAGAATGGCTAGATTATCTGGAAAGTGAGGGGCTTGACGAAGGCTATGGCAGCGACGAGACTGAAGACAACTAAAGATGGCCGCGCATATTATGAGATCCGCTACCGTACCAGCCGGGAAGCCTCTGAATTGTCTACGCGCTGGTATGTTCCTTCCGGTTGGAGTGAAAAGGCGATCCAGTGGGAATTGGCGAAACAGGCCGCAGAGTTTGAACGTCAGTGCAGAGCGGGTCTGGTTATTTCACACAGAGAGAAAAAAGAAATCGCCGCACAGGAGGCGGCGAGGCAGGCGGCAGAAGCGGCTAAAATCGTGACTGTGAAACAATACGGCGAGCGGGTCTTTATGCCGGGCAAACTCGCTGGAACCATCGGTGAAAAGGCGCTTGCCGAAAATAGCCGTGCCTATTATCAGAACGCATTGGATAGGCACATTTACCCCATCATCGGTGAACGGAAAATGCAGGAGGTCACACGCGCGGAGTTGGAAGCCTTACTGCTGGGCGAACTGAACAGTGGAAAAGCCGAGTCAACAATATCGGCAGTCTATGTCACCTTGCGGCAGATGTTTGAATCTGCGGAGGACAGCGAACTTATCCGCTCAAATCCGATGCAGAAGGTCAAAAAGCCCAGACGCAATAAAGCAGACACCAAAGACGCCACGCAGGTCGAAGCCTTTTCCATCGAGGAAATGCAGCATATTTTGGAATGCCTGAAAAATGAACCGCTCAAATGGCAGGCGTATGTCACATTGATAATTGATACGGGCTGCCGCCGCGGAGAAATCTGTGGGCTGCGCTGGCAGTCAGTCAATTTCAAGGATAAAACGATCACGATTGAAAACAATCTTGTCTATACGTCCGCCAAGAAGGGCGGCAAGGGCGTTTTCGAGGACACGCCCAAAACAGACGCTTCCGCCCGTGTGATTGACGTCAGCGATGATGCGGCCGATCTTCTGCGGCAACTGCGAATTGAACAGAGCCGTGCCTGCATCTCACCGTATGTTTTTTCGCAGGATGGCCGCGCAGAGCCAATGCACCCGACCTCGCCGACGCGATATTTTAAGAAATTCGGCGAACGGTACGGCATCGATCATTTTCATCCGCATAAGCTGCGCCACACATTCGCCAGTATCGCCATCACGAACCACGCGGATGTTGCTTCGGTTTCCGAAAAACTCGGTCATGCCAATAAAGGCATCACGCTCAAAATGTACACCCACGCCAACGCAGAAAGCATCAAGGCCGCCGGTGATATCTTCCGCAACGCGCTGAAAGCGAAGAAGGACGACAGCAAGCAGGCGTGAGCAGCCGAGCGGCATATTTGCACGGCTCGCAAAAACCCGCACCAAAACCCACACGGGCATGAGAAAAACCCACACGGGAAGCTACATCAGGTTACAACAAGTCACAACAGATAGAATCCAGAACCCATTGGGGCGCAAGGGTTTCAGGCGATAAGTTACGGCAAGTAAAAACAAGCTGCAACAAGTAATTCTTAGCTGGCAGTCATGAGGTCAGCGGTTCGATCCCGCTTATCTCCACCAAAACAAAAAGTCATTCCGTAAGGAATGGCTTTTTTGTTTTGGCTGGGCATACGTGGCGCGAGAAACGCTGTGGTTCGACCGAATGCATTTTTGCGGCGCAAAAGCGCCGCTTTTTCTGCATGCAATGCAGAAAACATAAGAAAATGCAATCGGCACGGAGCAAGCGAAGCTTGCGGAGTATCCCGCTTATCGTTCCACTTTCTTTTCTCGAAAAACGACCGCATTTTTGCGGTCATGCGACCTGACCCAGATTTGACCCAAACGGGCGCGAAAACGCGGTGGATTTATTGAGATTTATTTGACAAAACAGCACGAATATACTATTTTTCAATCGTTTTCCGAATATTTTAACGGCGGCTGCAAGTTGCAGCCGCCGCTTTGATTTTGGGGTCAGATTGCATTTCGGATGGTGTTTCCAATCGCGTCCGCTGCGCTCTGTTTCATCCCCGGTGTCGAGTGGACATAGGTGCTGAGCGTGAATCCTGCGCTGAAGTGACCCAGCGTTTCTGAAAGCGTCCGCACGTCCACGCCGCTTTTCAACGATAACGTCGCGAATGTGTGCCGCATGTCATGAAATCTCACATGCTCCGCGCCGATCTCCTTGATGATCCGATCATGCAGCCTGCGAAATCCATCCGGGTCCCACGTTTCCCCAGTACGCGGAGATGGGAACAAATACGGATTCGCCGGGTGTTTTTCATGCTCCTCTACAAGAAGCTTTACTGTATCTGTTGGGAGCAACACTGTTCGGATGGAATTTGGCGTTTTTGGCGTGCTGATGACCAGCTTTCCGTCCTGCCGCGCGACGCTTTTATTGATGGACAACGTGCGGCTCTGAACGTCCAAGTCTTCCCATCGCAAGGCCAGCAATTCCCCGCGCCGTAACCCCGTGGTCAACTCCAGATACATCGGCGCAAGGATCCCATGCTCTTTTGCTGCGCGCAGGTACGGCCCGATCAACGCTTCCGGCAGGATGTTCATTTCCTTGCGAGTGTTTTTCGGGATTTTGCATTTCTTCGCCGGGTTTGCAAGGACCAATTTTTCTTCCACTGCATACTCCAACGCCTTATTCAGCACCACATGAACGCATTGCACCATGCGAGGACTCAGACCGTGTTCTTTCAGCTTCGGCTGGTTTTTCTTCTGCACACGACCGCTCTTGAGCAGCTCGTTGTAAAACTGCTGGATCTGCAGCATCGTCAGCTTTTCCAGCTTCACACTGCCAAGCTTTGGAAGGATGTGGTGATCAATCGCGTTATGGTAAAACTCTTTGGTCGAATATCGCACCTGCGGCTCGACGTAAACGGAGTACCACAGCTTCAGCCACTGTTCGAGTGTATAGCTCCCTGCTTTCACTGGGTCGAGTTTTTTGCTGTCCTCGATGGCAGTACGCAGCTTGTCTTTGACTTCTGCCTGCGTCTTGCCGAGTACGTTCTTTGTGATTGCTTTTCCGTTTGCGTCATAACCAGCCGTATATCTACCTTCCCACCGACCATCTTTGCGTTTGCGAATATTCCCTTCGCCGTTGGCTCGTCGTTTCGGCATCGTGTCTACCTCCTTTGTTTTTGGTTAGCACACACGATTACCACAAGCACAGCCGAATAGCAAGTCCAATCTTTTTTCACGCGCATTTTTGTTCCTCACTCTGCCGATCCAGCCAATCGAGGAATTTCTCGCGTGAAACGACAATCCGTTTGCCGATCTGAAATGCCGGAAAGTCTGCGCTGTGCGCGAGTTTGTAAGCTCCGGCTCTGGAAATGCCAAGGGCGGCAGCAACATCTGTCATGTTCATCATCAACGGTAACTCTTCCAGCGAGTGGTATTGTTTCTGGTTCATTTGACGTCCTTTCTCCCATTCTGGGGATCAAAATTTGTTTTTTGAATGGCCGAAAAGAATTACCCAAGTAAAATTTATTGTTCTGTTTTCTTCACGCCGCCACGGCGGGCGGACGCGGCGTTTGTGTAGCGCAGACCTGCACGGATGCGCGGTCGGCTTGCAAAACCGCACACGTCGGCACGACGCGCCCCACGCCGCGGAGCAAACAGCTGCGCCGATGTGCATTTCTGACTTGTGCCGTAGTTCAACCATCAACTCTCCGCCCACAGGCGGCATTGGGGTCAGGGTTCTCCCTGCAAGCTGCGTTTTGGTACCAAAACGCTATGCTTGCGCTTTTCTTGCACAGCAAGAAAAGCCAAAAGTGTAGTCCGATTTTGATTCCATTTAGAAGAAATTTTTGATTTTCGTTTCGTATAATCCATAAATTTCAAAATCTTTGAACCGTGGATTTCGTAGTCGCTACATTAGTCGCTATGAAAAACTGAATCTCGGCTTTTTGACTTTTGTAGTCGCTACTATAGGCGCTATGACTTTTTTCCGCCGTATTTGCAGCTCGCGCCCGGCGATGGGGAACAGCGCGGACAGAGCGTGGCAGCTCTCACAGCTCGTGGAAGGGGGTCTTGACTGCTTGCAACCCCAGCCGCGGCAGCCTGTCTTACATGCAGGCCGGACATTGTGTGTCCAAGCAGATTGGGCGGCATGATGCAGCCTGCCAAGACTGCCCACGGTGCGTTTCTCGCTCGCCGGAAGCTCACTGCTTCCGGGGCCTCGCGCGCGCCGTGCGCTTTTCCCAACCTGCGGTGTGATCCGCGTTGCTGGCTATTCAGTTGTTTGGGATTGTGATCCCACCCCCATATTTCCCTAAAGAGCACCAAAAGGAGCGCTGCGGCCATTCTCGGTCGCAGCGCTCCTTCATTACTTTTCATGGTGCGCTTCGGAATATTCTGTTGTCGGCAGGATTTCCTGCCATGTTCCATATGATAGTACTAGAACAAACGTTTGTCAACGCTCTTTTGCAGAATTTTTTCTTACTGCTGCTTCTGAATCGAATCGATCAGTAATTTATATATCTTTTGTCTGCTTATGCGTTATAGGTGCTCGCGGCGGTATTGCCGCCGTGGCCGGTCCAGTTGGTGTGGAAGAACTCGCCTCTGGGGCTGTCGAGCCGCTCGTAGGTGTGCGCGCCGAAGTAATCGCGCTGCGCCTGCAAAAGGTTTGCGGGCAGGCGGTCGGTGGTGTAGCCGTCGAAATAGCTGAGTGCCGCCGTCATTGCAGGCGCGGGCACACCATACGAAACTGCCGCGGCCGCGACCTTGCGCCACGCGGGAATGAGTTTTTCCATCGTGCTCTTGAAATACGGGTCGAGCAGGAGGTTCGACAGCTCCGGATTTTTGTCATACGCTTCCTTGATCTTGCCGAGGAAGACCGAGCGGATGATGCAGCCGCCGCGCCACATGAGCGCAATGCCGCCATAGTTGAGGTTCCAGCCGTAGGTCTTTGCCGCCGTGCGCATGAGCGTGTACCCTTGCGCGTAGGAGATGATCTTAGAGGCGTAAAGCGCCTGCCGGATGGCTTCGACCATCTCGACCTTGTCGCCGGTAAAAGCAGGAATGGTTCTGTGATATTCCTTCGCCGCCTCGACGCGCTCTGCTTTCATCGCGGACAGGCATCTTGCAAAGACCGCTTCACCGATGAGCGTCAGCGGGACGCCCTCATCGAGAGCCGCAATGCCCGTCCATTTGCCGGTGCCTTTCTGACCGGCAGTGTCAAGAATTTTCTCGACGATGGGCTGTCCGTCGGTATCCTTGTAGGCAAAAATATCGCGGGTGATCTCAATTAAGTAGGAATCCAGCTCGGTCTTGTTCCATTCCGCGAAGACCTCGTGCATTTCATCGTCGGACATTCCAAGGAGGTCGCGCATGAGCTGATACGCCTCGCAAATGAGCTGCATATCGCCGTACTCAATGCCGTTATGTACCATCTTGACGAAGTGACCTGCGCCATTTTCGCCGACCCAGTCGCAGCACGGCGCGCCGTCCTCGACCTTCGCGCAGATGGCCTGGAAAATCGGCTTGACGTATTGCCACGCGGCGGGAGAGCCGCCGGGCATCATGCTCGGACCTTTGAGCGCGCCCTCTTCGCCACCGGAGACGCCGGTTCCGAGGTAGAGCTTGCCCTTGGATTCAACATACGCGGTTCTGCGGATGGTGTCAGGGAAGTGCGAGTTACCGCCGTCGATGAGAATGTCGCCGTTGTCCAGCAACGGCAGGAGCTGCTCGATCATATCGTCCACAGCCTGTCCTGCCTTGACCATCATGAACACCTTGCGCGGTTTTTCCAGATTGTCCACCAGTTCTTCAAGGCTGTGGCAGCCGATGATGTTCTTACCTGCGGCTCTGCCGTTGACGAATTTGTCCACCTTTTCTGTCGTGCGGTTGAAAACCGCCACAGTGAAGCCCTTGGACTCCATATTCATGACAAGGTTCTCGCCCATGACGGCAAGTCCGATTAAACCGATGTCTGCTTTTTTCATGTGCTACGCTCCTTTATCTCTGCACGCGGGCGTTGCCCTTGTAGATGTCCCAGACCTGCTTTTCGTCGGCAGGCTCGGCGTAGTCGTTGAGACTCGACGCGGCCAGAACGCCGGTCGCCCAGCCGAATTGCAGGCGCTTTTCCGCTTCCCAGCCATTCAGCACGCCATAGAGAAGCCCGCCGGAAAAGCCGTCGCCGCCGCCGATGCGGTCCATGACCTGGATCTCGCGCGGCTGCTCAACGTACCATTCCCATCTGCCAGCAAAATCGCGCCCCAGAGGTGCTCGTTGGCCGAAATGACCTGACGGAGCGTCGTTGCGAACATTTTTGCGTTCGAATATTTTTCCTGCACCTGCGAGATCATGATTTTGAAGGACTCGATTTTGGAAGCAAGGTCTTTGCCGCCAGTCTCCGGTCCTTGAAAGCCAAGGCAGAGCTGGAAGTCCTCCTCGTTGCCGATGAGAACATCGGCAAGAGACGCAATTTCGCTGAATGCCTCGGCAAGTTCTTCCTCACGCCCCTTCCAGAAGGTCGCGCGGTAGTTGAGGTCGAAGGAGACGAGTGTGCCGTACTGCTTTGCGGCTTTTGCGAGGGCAAGGCAGCACTCGGTCGTCTCATGGCTCATGGCGGCAATCAGACCGGATAGGTGGAGAATGCCGACGCCCTCCTGCCCGAAGATGCGTTCTACGTCAAAATCATCAATGGAAAGCGTTCTGCCGACCTCGCCCGCGCGGTCGTTCCAGACACGCGGCGCGCGCAGTCCGAAGCCGGAGTCCGCGATGTTGAACTGATGGCGATAGCCCCACGGACCGCCCTGCTCCACGTCCAGACCCTCAAAGCGGATGTTCCGTGCGCGGAGCTGCCGCTTGATGAGGTCGGCAACGGGGCTGTCCTTGACAAATTTGGTCAGCACGAGGCACTCCCGCCCAAGGCTCGACGCGACATTCAGCACGTTTGATTCCGCGCTGGTCGCCTGCATATAAAACGTATTGCTGTTCTGCACCGCCATCCGGTTTTCCGGCGTGATGCGCACGCCCATGCTCGTGGGACACGCAAGGGCGTAGCGTTTCATTTCTTTTACAGTCATAATAGATTTGCCTTTCCGGCATATCGGTATTTTCGGAATATTCTTTTCGATGATGCCTTCCTTCATGACATTTTTGTGTTGTCCGTCTTCATCAGTGACGCAATATTGGCAAGTGGATTATCAATGACTACAATTATAGCAATTTTCAATAATACAGCAGAATGCTTTAACCATTGAGAAAAAGTGATATAATAAAGGCAAAGAAGGTGCGTGCAATGCTGCACAATGAAGCTCGAAAGTTGATTTTGGAAGGATACGATAAGGGTATCCGTGTAAAGGAACTGGCAAAGTGCTTTTCTGTGAACACCTGTTCGATCTATCGCTTGCTGAAGCGTCGGAACGAGACAGGAAGCTACGAAACTCAGACGAATCTGTGTGGAAAGAAGCCCAAATTGTCCGATGCAGACCATCAGCACATACTTTCACTTCTGGAGAAACAGCCGGATATCACTTGTCTGGAGATCATTGAAACGTTGAATTTGTCTGTCAGCATTGATACCGTCTGGCGTTTTCTTCAGAAAGCAGGATACCGCCGGAAGAAAAAATCTCTTCATGCCAGTGAACGGAAGCGTCCCCGATGTGGCCGAGAAGAGGAAAAACTGGAACGGTCTTATATCTGGGTTCCGTGCAAGTGATCTTGTATTTCTGGATGAAAGCGGCTGCAACACCGATATGACAAGACGATATGCCTATTCGCTTGGAGGAAGCAGAGCGGTTGACTCTGCACCTCTTTTAAGCCAAAGAATACGACGATCCTGTCCTCGTGATGGACAATATGAAGTTGCACCATGCAAAGGCAGTGAAAGATTTATTGGACAGTTCTGGTGTTCGATACACTTATCTTCCGCCGTATAGCCCTGACCTGAACCCTATTGAAAAGCTTTGGTCGAAGGTAAAGGCTCTTTTGCGCAAATTCAAGGCAAGGTCACCGGATGCTCTTCCGAACGCGATCCAACACGCCTTTCAGAATGTTTCGCCTTCGGACTGTTCAGGGTGGTTTCGTTCTTGTGGATATGCGCTTTAATTTTGAAAAATGCTATAAATCTGCGATTTTTCCTGTTTCCAATGTACCAAGGGCTTTCGCCCATTGGACTGTCCTCGCCCCATTTTCTGTTGCGCAGACAATGACTTCCATAGGTGTAAAACCAGCTTTTGTGAATTTCAAGAGTCCCCGGCAGCTTTTTCTGCAACCATGGGAGGCACATTCCCAATATTCTCCGATTGCAGCGCAATCGGAGACGGCGCTAGCACCTGCCAGCAGCCACGCTTGATCGGTTCCACCAGTGTACGGTCTGTCGTCTGTCAGCCGTGCCCAATGGACTTTACACCGGTCGTAATCGCGTTGTAGGGGGTACCGGGATTGGCATCGTCGCGCTTGTTCCTTTGATTGCGATTCCAAACTCCGTAGTTGCCGGCGTACTTTATGGAATGATAACAGGTATGATTTTAAGATACCTTTCATGCAGACTGTTTTCCAATTCCAATGCATGGATCAGTTTTTTCACCGTTCCATCGTCTGCAATTTTTTCCCGTCCTTTTTGTCCTGCATACTTGTACGTCCACTGGGCCGGGGGTGATCGAAATATTCGTCAGGAAAATGATCCCAGCACTCTGCAAAGCGATAGAGCACGCGGCTTTTTCCAAGAATGGAAAGAGACGACGGGTTCATTGATGAATGACAGTGCCGGTTTTGCCTTCGATGCCGTCCTTGGCTTTTTCCAGGAGGGTGATGAGGGCGGTGCGGTCGGGCTTGGACTCGGCGAACTTGACAGCCGCTTCGACCTTCGGCAGCATGGAGCCGGGGGCGAACTGGCCTTCGGCCATGTACTTGCGGGCTTCCTCCGGGGTCAGCTCGTCCAGGTTCTTCTGGTCGGGCTTGCCGAAGTTGATGGCGACCTTCTCGACAGCTGTCAGGATGATAAGCATGTCGGCGTCAAGCTGCTCGGCCATGCACTCAGAGGCGAAGTCCTTGTCGATGACGGCGGGCACGCCCTTGAGGTGATACTTGTCTTCCCACACAACCGGGATACCGCCGCCGCCGGCAGCGATAACAGCGTGCTTTGCGTTCATAAGTGCGCGAACCGTGGCGATCTCAACGATCTCCTTCGGGCGCGGACTTGCGACGACTTGACGCCAGCCGCGGCCTGCGTCCTCGGCAACATCGATGCCCTTTTCAGCGGCGAGCTTTTTGGCCTCTTCCTCGGTCATGAACGCGCCGATGGGCTTGGTCGGATGCTGGAACGCGGGGTCAGCCGGATCAACGGCGACCTGCGTCAGAACAGTCGCGCAGTGGATGCCCAGACCGCGGCGGTCAAGCTCCTCGCCGATCATGTTCTGCAGATCGTAGCCGATGTAGCCCTGACTCATGGCTACGCACATGGAAAGGGGCATAATGTCGCTCTTGGCCTGCTGCTTGTGGTAAGCGGCAAACGCGTTCTGGATCATGCCGACCTGCGGGCCGTTGCCGTGCGCGATGACGACCTCGTGACCGTCCTCGATCAGGTCTGCGATGGCGCAGGCCGTCGTCTTGACAGCCTGCATCTGCTCTTCTAGATTTTTGCCCAGAGCGTTGCCGCCCAGAGCGATCACAATTCTTTTAGCCATTTTATAATTCCTCTTGATACTGCAATGGCAGGAGCGGCGCTCCTGCCATATGCTTATTTGTGTAGTCAGAAGCGAATTAGAACATCTTGCGCTTGTTGTCAGCGGAGTCGAGGTCCATCAGAGCCTTGACCGGGTCCTTGACCTGAGCCAGGAAGATCATAGCGGCAATGATGTACGGCTTGTAGGAAGCCTGCTTGTACAGAGGCACCAGATAGCGGTCGAACACGGAGTTGTCGACTTCGCCCTCGGGGCAGGACAGACCGGAGATGTCAGCGGGCAGGCAGTGCAGGTACAGAGCCTTGCCGTCCTTCGTCAGCTTCATCATCTCTTCGGAGCAGGTCCAGTCCTTATGCTCGGCGTTCTGCGCCAGCAGTTCCTTTTCGAGCTCGTCGATGCCCTTCTGGTCGCCCTTAACGTACAGCTCGGAGCGCTTTTCCATCGCCTTGAACGGAGCCCAGGACTTCGGATAGACGATATCGGCATCCTTAAAGGCCTCAGCCATGGAGTTGGTCTTGTGGAACTTGGAGCCGTACTTCTCGCAGTTCTTGCGGGCGATCTCTTCGACCTCGGGGAACACATCGTATCCTTCCGGATGGGCCAGCGTGACGTCCATGCCGAAGCGGGTGAACAGGCCGATAACGCCCTGCGGGACGGACAGCGGCTTGCCGTAGCTGGGGCTGTAGGCCCAGGTCATGGCAACCTTCTTGCCCTTCAGGTTCTCAACGCCGCCGAAGTAGTGGATGACGTGCAGCATGTCGGCCATGCACTGCGTCGGATGGTCGACGTCGCACTGCAGGTTGACGAGCGTCGGACGCTGCTCAAGAATGCCGTCGCGGTAGCCTTCCTCCAGAGCGTCCATGAACGTCTTCTGGTACTCGTGGCCCTGATGGATGTACATATCGTCGCGGATGCCGATGACGTCGGCCATGAAGGAGACCATGTTGGCCGTCTCACGGACCGTCTCGCCATGGGCGATCTGGGACTTCTTCTCGTCGAGGACCTGCTCCTCGAGGCCGAGGAAGTTGCAGGCGGAGGCGAAGGAGAAGCGGGTACGGGTGGAGTTGTCGCGGAACAGGGAGATGCCCAGACCGGAGTTGAAGATCTTCGTGGACTTGTTGCGCTCACGCAGGTCGCGCAGAGCGTCGGCTACGGTAAAGACAGCGTCGATCTCGTCGTCGGTCTTGTCCCAGGTCCAGTAGAAGTCGGTCTTATACATATTGTTGATGTGGAGCTTCTCAAGATGTCTTGCCAGTTCAACAGTTTTGCTCATGTTCTTTCTCCTTAAAATATTATCGTATGCGTATTTCTTTCTGATGTGCCGGGCGGACAAAGGCATCCGCCCCTACAGCATTGGATTTTTACTTGATGTCGTTGCCGGTGAGCTCCTGACGGAAGGAGGTGGCGGAGCCGTCCTTGTTCTCAGGCTTATAGAGCATGGGAACAGCTGCGTACAGCGCGGCGCAGACGACCAGATCCTGCTTCCAGGTGATCTCGTTGGGGGCGTGTGCCTGAGACTCGGCGCCGGGGCCGAAGCCAACGCAGGGGATGCCGTAGCGGCCCTGGATGGAAACGCCGTTGGTGGAGAAGGTCCACTTGTCGGTCAGCGGACGGCCCTCGCGCTTGGCCTTGGCAGTCTCGTCGGCCCACAGACGGTTCTCGCCCCACAGGGCATGGTGCGCGTCGACCAGAGCCTGGACGTGCGGCGCGGAGGCCTTGTTGATCCAGGTCGGGAAGAAGCACTCGGTCTCATAGACATGGCCGGTCCATGCGGGACGGTCGTACATATACATGGAAACCTTGACGTCCTTGGCATACTTCTTGCAGGCGGGCAGATCCTCGATCTCCTTCAGGCAGGACTGGTAGGTCTCGCCGGCCGTCATGCGGCGGTCGATGGAGATGGAGCAGGAGTCCGCAACTGCGCAGCGGGACGGGGAGGTATAGAAGATCTGGCTGGTGGTGCAGGTGCCGCGGCCGAGGAAGCGGGCATCTTCGTAATGCTCGGGGTTGTACTTCGGGTCGAGCATCTTGACAAGGCCCTTGATCTCCTTGTCGTCGGCAGCGTCGTTCTCGTTGAGATCGCGGACGTTCAGGATGACCTCAGCCATCTTGTGGATCGCGTTGTCGCCGCGCTCCGGAGCGGAGCCGTGGCAGGAAACGCCGTGCATATCGACGCGGATCTCCATTCTGCCGCGATGGCCGCGGTAGATGCCGCCGTCGGTCGGCTCGGTGGAGATGACGAACTCGACCTTGCTGCGTGCGTCCTCGGGGCCGTTAAAGTATTCGTTGACAATGGACTGCCAGCACATACCGTCGCAGTCCTCCTCCTGCACGGAGCCGACGACCATGATCTTGTAGCCCTCGGGAATGAGGTTCAGATCCTTCATGATCTTCGCGCCGTAGGTAGCAGAGGCCATGCCGCCCTCCTGGTCGGAGCCGCCGCGGCCGTAGATGATCTCGTCGGTCTCGTAGCCGGTGTAGGGATCAGCGGTCCAGTTCTCGCGGTTGCCGATGCCGACGGTATCGATATGGGAGTCGATGGCGATGATCTTGTCGCCAGTGCCCATCCAGCCGATGACGTTGCCGAGCTTGTCGAACTCGACCTTGTCATAGCCCAGCTTTTCCATCTCAGCGGCGATGCGCTTGACGACGCCCTCTTCCTCGCAGGACTCGGACGGGATCGCGATCATGTCGCGGAGGAACTTTGCCATGTCAGCCCGGTAGCCTTCGGCAGCCTTCTTGATAGCATCATAATTCATAAACGCAGGGTACCTCCCATTTATTTATTTATTATTCGTTCTGATCTGCGGCGTCTGCCGTGCAGACGTCTTCTGCTACCATCATACCACATGAAAAGCAGATGTCAAACAAAATTTTTGCTTGCCTAAAATTTTTTTATGAAGGCTTGCTTTTTACGCATGTTTATATAGGAATATATGTATTTCAAGGGAAAAGAAGGCTGCCTGGCGGGCGGCCTTCTCTGCAAATCAAAAACCGATTTTCATAAAGCGAAGCAAGTACACAGCGTCTGTAGGAGCCGACGACTCTGTCGGCTCGCTGGAAGCAGTGGCTTTTTCCGGAAACCCAAGGCGAATCCGTATGCGCTTCCCAACACGTTTGTAGGGGCCGATGCCCACATCGGCCCGGCAGAGCGCACCGTTTTTACGAAAATCTTCGGCGAATTCGTAACTGCCTCACGGGCCGATGTGGGCATCGGCCCCTACAGTCAAAGTGGAAGGCGCGTACGAATTCGTCGCAAAACTCCAGCCAGCGGTTGTATTCCGTGCGGGAGGACAGAGTCGTCCGCCCCTACAGGCAAGCTGGAAGCGCTGTATCATAAAACACAGCCTGCTTCTCCTGTTTTACCGGATCATGTTCAGCAGCGCCTCCGGCGAGACATCCTCCGTAATGCCGAAGCGGAGCATGGCGTAAAGCGTCTGCGGCAGGCCCTTGACGACGGTGTTGACGCCAGGATTGGTCGAGAGCGTCACGTGCACGCCGAGAGACTGGAGCGTGACCTGCGCGAGCGTGGAATACTGTCCGGCGGGATATGCCAGCACATCGACCGGCTGACCGGTCGCGCCCTCTAAGAGCGCACGGCTGCGCGTAAAGTCCTCCGTCAGCGCCTGCACGTAGGCCTCTTCGCTTTCGCTGGAAAGCTGGAGAATGTTCTCCCGCACGGCGGAGCCTGTCTCATACGGCGGCCACTGGTGCATATCATACGTGTGGCTCTGGATGGAAATGAGGCCGGACGCGGTCATTTCCGCCGCCTCAGCCGCGCCGAAGTGCGGCGTGATGGCATAGTCCGTATCCTTGTAATGATCCGTTCCGAACGAAACGCCGATGGCGAAGATCGTCGCCTTCATGCCGTATTTCTGCAAAATCGGATAGGCCAGCGTGTAATTGCTCCTGTATCCGTCGTCAAAGGTAATGACGACCGGCTTCTCGGGAAGCGGCTCGCCCCGCAGGACATATGCCTGCAGCTCGTCGAACGAGACGCCGGTATACCCGGCCTCGGAAAGCGCCCGGATCTGCGCCTCAAACTGCTCCGGGGACACCATTTCGCTGTTCGTCACGTCCTCGGACAGATGGTGGTACATGAGTATGGGCACCTGCGTGCTGATCTCATCGGCCGAAAGCGCCGCCGGGGACAGGACGTTCAGGAAATAATCCTCCGGGGTGTCGGCGGTCACATACGTTCCGAAATCGTCCGGGATCCAGAGATCTGTGCGGCCTGTCATGCGGGCGCAGATCATCTCGCCGACGTTGTTGCGGAAGTGCGTGCCGTCGTAGAAATAGCGCATCTCGCAGCTGACGCTGCTGGACGAAAAATCCCAGAACGGCGTGACCTGTGCCAGCGAGCGGTAAAACTGCGCGACGGTTTCCGGTTCATAATTTTTCAGATACTCAGCATATACCGGCCCGGCCGCGACGGTGAGGTTCACACCCGCTTCCTCGCACAGGGTCTTGATCGCCGCGACGCTCTGCATACACTGCTCCGTGTACGGAAGCGAGAGCGTCTGGTGCGGATAGTCGGCGAAGACGGGGTAGCTTTCGAGATAACGCTCCTCGCTGCCGATCGGCTCTGCGTCGCGCACACGCTTGTCATAGCAGCCTGTCCGCTCGTCAAACACGTCGAACGTCTGCGGCAGAATGGTGTCCGTGCGCAGCGCGTTCAGCTTGGCCAGCGCATAGCGCGGGTCGGCGAAGAGATAGCGCGTGTAATAGGACAGCACGGACGTGTCCGGGTCTTCCTTATAGTGGAGGTTCTTCGTCAGCCGGTCGGATTCCTCGTCGTAGGTCAGGCCGTTGTCGAGATAGACGTTCAGAATGAGGTTTTTGACCTCGTAATGTTCGATCAGATACCGCGCGATCTTTTCGCAGTCGCGCATATCCGCGCCGTACATGATGAGATTGTAAAAGCTGGCGCCATACGCCTCGTTGAACGCGTCTACCGGGAACGAGCTGGTGGACGAGCAGCCGAGGATATAGGAATCGTATTCGTCGTGGTGCTGCTCGAGATAAGTGAACTTTGCCACGCGCGGGTTATTCGTCTCGTCGTAGGAGAACCAGGACAGCAGCCTGTCCCCGAACGCGCCGAAGGGGTCGACGGCAAGATTCAGCCCCGCCAGCAGCGCGGCCAGCACAAGGACGGTCACGAGAAAGACCAGCACCCATTTTTTTGAACTCATTCGATCACCGCCTCAGAACTGCGTATAGATAAAGCCCGACGGGATATACCCGGCCCGGAACACGCCGAGCAGCAGCACGGCCAGCAGCAGCGCCGTCACGGCAAGCCACTGCACAAAGCCAGGTCTCTTTTCCAGCGCCGCCCGGATCTGCACGCCGCGCTCCTGCAAGCACTCAAGCGTCAGCAAAACGGCCAGTCCCAGCGCGATCACGAGAAAATCCGTCTTTGCAAGGCCGAACGACAAAAGCGTCCCGTCGAGCAGCTGTGACGGCTGCGGATGCAGCACGGTTGTCTTCAAGAATCGGAACACACAGCTCAGACGCGGCGAACGCGTGAAATACCGCCCAATGAACACCAGCAGCATCGTGCGCAGCGTCATGAACACGCGCCATGCGGCGGATTTATCGTTGATGTGCAGCGCCGATTTCCAGCGCAAAAACGTCCGTTCCAGCAGGAGCGAGGCCGTAATGAGCACGCCGTTCCACAGACCGAAAGCAATATAGCGGAAGTTCGCTCCGTGCCAGATGCCGATGATGAGATAGACGATGAACGTCGCGAGCGACGTGGCAAAGATCTTGCCGCCCGTGCCTCTGATGTGTGTGCGGGCCCAGCGGGAGAGTCTGCCGAAGGCTTTCGACAGCGACAGCGGATAAAACACATAGTCGCGCATCCACGTGCCGAGCGTGATGTGCCAGCGCCGCCAGTATTCCGTCAGGGACATTGCGAAGATCGGGCGGCGGAAATTCTCGGCCATGTCGATGCCGAACATCCGCGCGACACCGCGCGTAATATCGATGCCGCCGGAAAAATCGCAGTAGAGCTGAATGCAGTAGAACAGAATGCCGCTGGCAATGATCGCGCCGCCGTAGGGGCAGTTTTCCGTGATAACAGCGTTGACCAGCACAGCCGCCCGGTCGGCAATGACGAGCTTTTTGAAATACCCCCAGAGGCAAAGCTGGATGCCGAATTTGAGATCGCGCCAGTCCAGACTGCGCTCTGCTAAAAGCTGCGGGGCAAGCTGGTCGTACCGGCTGATGGGGCCCTGCACCATCTGCGGGAAGAACGAGACGAACAGGCCGTATTTTAAGGGATTTTTCTGCGCGGGGAGCTTTCCGCGGTAAACGTCGATGACATAGCCCACGCTCTGGAAGATGAAATACGACAGGCCCAGCGGCACGACGAAATCCCACCGGGGAAGCTTGTCCCCGAGGGCGGACGGCAGCGCGGAGGCCGTGAAGTTCCAGTATTTCATGAGATACAAAAGCCCGAAGCACAGCACGAGACAGGCCGCGCAGATGCGCTTCTTCGCGCGGCGCACGGCGGCCTTTGCGGCCTTATCGGGTGCGGGACGCGCGTTCTGCTTTTCAAGCAGCAGTCCCGCCAGCCACGTGAGTCCCGCGACCAGCACGAGCCAGACGGCGCTTTTGACGCCGCCAACCAGGTAAAAGACCATGCTTGCCAGCAGCAGCACGACCCACTGTGCCCGCTTCGGAACCAGATAATACAGCACGACGCCTGCCGTGACGAGCCCCACAAAGGGCAGGGAGGCAAAGGACATCTCAGCTCTGACGGCTCTCGATGAGCTCCTCGATGGCCTCGACGCTGTTGAAGTTCTCCGGCGTCAGATCGTCCACGCCAAGCTCCACGTCGAACGCTTCCATCAGCTCCGTCACGACCGCGACGATATCCAGTGAGTCGATCAGGCCGTCGTCGATGAGGGCTTTTTCGTTCTCAAAGTCGATGCCCGGGCAAATCTCCGTCAGGATCTCCATGATCTGCTTTCTCATAGTGTCAAAACTCCTTTATCTATCCCAGCCTCAGCACAACGGACTGCCATCCGTCCGGCTGAAACTGATTTTTTTCATAGAAATGCTCGGCAGGGGCGTTCCCCACCCGCGCCCAGACGGCGCATTTCTGCCCGCCGGTCTTCGCTTCCAGCATGGTCAGCAGCCGCCCGGCGTATCCATGCCCCCGGCAGTCCGCACGGACGGCCAGATGGCGGATCTCGCACTGCGCCCGCCCGGGCGCGTAGTGCAGCAAGCCCGAAATTCCGTCCGCATCCATGAGACACAGCACCTGTCCGGCACTGACCGCCTGTCGGAGTTCCTCGTCCGGCGGGATGCAGCCCGTCAGCGGGTCGAACTGTTCAAGTAAAAACGCCCGCACAGTCTCAAAGGAAGCCTCCGTCGGAGCTTCCGCGTTATTTGGAGCCGGAACCGCCGCCCGTGTGCGCCGCAGACGGCGAAAGCACTCCGCAAAGCCGAGCGCACACAGCGCGTCCTGCGCCCGACGCATGGCAACTTGCTCCTTTTCCCGGCAGGCCAGCTCCGTGACGAGCGGGACAGCCGTCTCCGGCAGGAAAAGCCTCGCGCCGGGGTGCAGATAGAAGTTCAGGAGCCGGTATCCGGCCCGCTGCCGCAGCAGCAGCAGAAAGCCGTCTCCTTCCTCGTAAAAAAGCCCGGCATCGATTTCGCGCTGGTAGTCTGCCGGGGATAAAAAGCAGTTGGTCACCACGCCGCGCCGAAGCTGTGCGGACAGAAGCGGCGCAAGCGCTGCATAGCTTTCAACTCTGCGCATGCAAAAACCGTTCCTTCAGCGCCGCGCGGTCAAGCTTGCCGTTCGCGTTGTGCGGCAGCGCGTCCAGCTTTTCATAGACGTTCGGCAGCATATATTTCGGCAGCGCCGTCCGCAGCGCCCGTGCCAGCGCGTTCGTGTCCAGATCGCCCGCATAGACGCAGACGATCCTGTCGCGCATTGCGTCGTAGACGCAGACGGCGTCGTGCAGGCCATCGACACTGTAGAGCGCCGTTTCAATTTCGCCCAGTTCGATGCGGTAGCCCATGTGCTTGATCTGCCCGTCGCGGCGGGCAAGAAAATAGAAATTCCCGTCCTCCCGCTGCACGGCCATATCGCCCGTGCGGTAGAGAATGTCGCGGTAATCGGGGCAGAGCGGGTTCTGGATAAAGGCGGAATTGGTCTTTTCTGCGTCGGCGAAATATCCCGCCGCAAGTCCGGAGCCGCGCACGCACAGCTCGCCCGTCTCGCCGGGGGCCGCCTCGGTCAGATCGTCCTTTAACAGCAGTAGCTGCATATTGCGGCAGGCTTTTCCGATGGGGATCGGCTCGTCGTCGCGGTACGTGCGCGTCAGGTGCAGCGCGGCGCAGTCGACGGTCGTCTCCGTCGGGCCGTACATATTATAAAGCTCCGCCTCCGGGATCGCGCGCTTCCACATATTCACGTACCGCGCCTGCAGCGCCTCGCCGCCGACGACGATCTTCCGCAGCGCGTGCGGGACGCACTTTTCAAGCGCGCCGGAGCTTGCCGCCAGATGGAACGCGGACGTCGCCCAGTTCACGGCGGTCACGCCGTTCCGGTCGAGCGCCTGCAGCAAAAACAGCGGCAGCGCGAAGAATTTCTTCTCCAGAATCACGCACGTCGCGCCGAGCTTCAGCGTCTGGTACAGATCCTTGCAGGAGGTGTCAAAGTAAAACGGCGACTGATTGCCGAAGACCTCATGCTCCGTATAGCCGCAGAAGTCCGTCAGCCAGTCGGTAAAATCCAGAATGGCGCGGTGGGAGATGACGATGCCCTTCGGCGTGCCGGTCGAGCCGGAGGTGAAGAGCAGGTACACGGGATCCAGATCAATGATCTGCTCGCGCCGGGCCTGCAGAAGCGCATTGTCCGGGGCGGTCTTCTCCGCCTCCTCCAGACACACGAGCGGCGCGCAGTCCGCAAGCCGCTCCGCCTGCGGGCGGCACGCTTCCGGGAAGACGATCGCGCGGGCGTGCACCTGCGCGAGAATGCGGCGCATCCGCGCCTCCGGCATCTGCTCGTCGATGGGAACGTAATAATTCCCACTCTGCAAAACGCCCTGCAGCGCCGCGACGCTCTGCACTGTCCGCCCCGTGAGCACGGCCACGGGCGCGTTTTTGCAGCCCGGAAGCCCGGCCAGAACGGTTCCCAGTGCCCGCGCGTCCTGCAGCAGCTGCCCGAAGGTCAGACTGCCGGAGGCGTCGGAAAAGGCGACCTTGTCCGGGACGCGGGCGGCGGTGCGCTCTAGATATTCAGCGGCGTTTGTCATCGGCATGGACGCATCCTCCTTCAGCTCGGCTTCACACACTTTTGAGAATTTTACCACATACGCACGCAAATGTAAAGGCGGAACGCGCCGCGCATTTTTTCGCCCGCGGCGGTTGAGTCCAGGCTGCTTTCATGGTAAAATAACAAAAAACACAGGAGGACAGACCTATGTATGATGTGATCGCGCTGGGCGAGCTGCTTGTCGATCTTGCAGAACGCACCAAGGATGAAAACGGCTATCCCACGCTTGCCGCCAACCCCGGCGGCGCACCCGGAAACTTTCTCGCCGCGCTGAGCGCGTATGGAAAGAAGACCGCGTTTCTCGCCAAGGTCGGCAACGACACTTTCGGTCATCTGCTGACCGGCACGATGCGCCGCGCCGGGATCGACACGCGCGGCATTCTGATCAGCTCCGATACATTCACGACGCTTGCGTTCGTGACCTTTGACGCGCACGGCGACCGCTCGTTCGCCTTCGCGCGCAAGCCCGGCGCGGACACGCAGCTGCGCTGGGAGGAGATCGACCCGGCCATGCTGGCAGAAAGCCGCGTGTTCCACTTCGGCTCGCTCAGCTGCACGGACGAGCCTGCCCGCACGGCCACGCAGAAGGCCGCGGCCTATGCCCGCGCGCACGGCAGGCTCGTCACCTACGACCCCAATTACCGCGCCCCGCTGTGGAAAACAGAGCAGGAGGCAAGGGAACAGATCCTCTGGGGCCTTTCGCAGGCGGATATCGTCAAGATCAGCGATGAGGAGACGCAGTTCCTCTGGGACTGCAGCCCGGAGGAGGGCGCGGAGCGCGTGCTGGCGCTGGGCGCGAAGCTCGTCATGGTCACGCTGGGGCCGAAGGGGTGTCTGCTGAAAAATAAGCAGGCAGACTTCTCCTGCGGCTGCCCGAAGGTGCAGCCGATTGACACGACCGGCGCGGGCGATATCTTCGGCGGCAGCGCCGTATCGCGCTTTTTGGAGCTTGGGAAAGCGCCGGAGGCGCTGACGCGGGACGATCTTGCCTATATGGCCCGCTACGCGGCAGCCGCAGCAAGCCTCTCCACCGAAGCTTCCGGCGCCATCCCGTCCATCCCGAAAAAGGAAGCCGTCCTGCAAAAGATGCAGGAGGCATATTGCGTGCAGGCGGACGCACACCGATAACGATCCGACGTTTTGACGCAGAAAGCGGCATTCCCGGCCCGGGAATGCCGCTTCTGTTTTGCAGCTTACGCTTTTTTCTTCGGCCCCATGATCTCGGCGCTCAGGAGGGCGACGAGGGGGACGGTCAGGATGATGCCGATGGTGCCGGCCACGCCGCGGATGATCTCGATGGCGATGGAATCGGCGTTGAAGATCTGGATCATGGGATAATCAAAGATCTGGAACAGCAGGAGCGTATTGAGGCTCGAACCGGCGAAGGCAAGGATGAGCGTATTCGCCATGGTGCCCATGGCGTCCTGGCCGATGTTCATGCCGGAGCGGAACAGGGCCTTGCGCGGCAGATCGGGGTTCAGCTCGCGCAGCTCCCAGCAGGCGGAGGAAATGGACATGGCCACGTCCATGACCGCGCCGAGCGAGGCGATGAGAATGCCGCTGACGAACAGACCGCTGATCTTCAGCCCCCGGTCGGACGCGCGCAAAACCAGTTCCTCCGCTTCCGGCAGGTTGAAGCCGTTGAGCGGCGAGATCGACCCGCACAGGGCAGCGAAAATACCCGCGACCGCCACGCCGCCGATGCAGCCGAGCGTGGCGCAGAGCGTCTTGCGGCTGAAGCCGTTCAGGAACAGGAGGGAGGCCGCCGTCGTCAGCGCGACAAGCACGACCGTGACCACGACCGGCTGCGCGCCGCGCAGGATCATGGGCACCTGAATGAACCAGACGCACGCAAGCGTATACACAAGCCCCAGCAGGGCCGTGAGGCCCTTTTTCCGGCCGATCAGCAGAAGCAGCGCCGCAAACACGGCAAGCAGGCCGAGCAGCACCGGGGCGCGGTTATAATTCGGAATGGATATGATATACGGCGCGCCCTCGTCGTCCAGATCGAGGCGGACGACGATCTTTGTGCCGATCTTCGCGTCGACGTTGGTATAGATGGTCAGATAGTTGATCGCCTCAAGCGTTTCGCCCTTCCACGGGCCGTTCAGGATCTCGACCTCGAGATACTGCTGGCCGATGCGGCGGCCCTCCGTCCAGTCCTGGGTCTCCGCGTTGTCGTCCAGAATGTCCGTGACGCGCGCAACGGCGAAAAACCGCTTGCGCGCGGCAGTCGCCTCGCGGTCAGGCTCCGTGTATTCCAGAACCAGCGCCCACGCGATGATCAGCACAAACAGCAGCGCGCTCACGCCAATCTCCAGCCAGCGCTTGCGCGTCAGCTTGCATTGTAAGTTTTTCATGGATTCTCCTTCAGGATGCGCAGTTTTTGAATGATGGGGGACTGCCCCGCCGGAAGACCCGGCGGGGCAGCTTTGTACTGTTGGGGAACTCAGCGCTCGAGATAGCGGTGGATGATCGCCGCGACCTGTGCGCGGGTCGCCTGTGCCTTCGGCACAAGGTTGCTGCCGGAGCCGTTGATCAGACCCTGGCCGACCGCCCAGTTCATCGCCTGAATGGCGTAGGCGGAGAGCTGCGCCGTGTCGGCAAAGCTGCCGAGATTTTCCTCGAGCGTCACAGCCGTCATGCCGCCGTAGACTGCGTAGCGGTACAGGATCGCCGCAAGCTGCTCACGGGTCACGGGGTCGTTCGGGCCGAAGAGGCTGTCGCCGTAGCCGTTGACAATGCCGTTGGCCGCCGCCCATGCGACCGCCTTGGCAAACCACTTGCCGGCGGCCACATCCGTAAAGTCGGACGAGCCGGAAACGGACGGGCTGCCCGCCATGCGGTAGAGGATGGTAACGATCATGGCGCGGGTCAGCGGTGCGTTGGGAGAGAAGCGATCGGCGCCCGTGCCGTCCATGATGCCCTTCTCGTAGACATAGCGGACATCGTTATAGAACCAGTCGCTGCCGGACACATCGGCAAACGGGAGCCCTACCGGGGCAGCAGGCCTGGCCGGGGTGACCGGGGTACCGGGGGTGACGGGCGGAGGCGGCAGGACAGTCTTATGCCAACGTGCATAGAAGGTCTTGTCGCCGGTCTCCGTCGCCTCGATCTGCCTGACCTGCACGCCGCCGATGTAGGCGGTGAACCAGCCGAGGAAGGTATAGCCGGGCTTGGTCACATCGGTCGGCAGAACGGTCACGGTGCCCTCGGTGTAGGTTGTCGGGTACGCGCCGTTGATCGTGCCGCCGTCGGTGACATAGGTGATGTTCCACGTCTTGACCGGGGTCTCGCCTGCGGTGCAGACGACGTCAGCGCGGTCGCGGATACGGATACGCGGGGCGATCTGCTTTCCATCGAGGTAGAAGGTGTTATCATAGGAAGCCAGGCCGACCGCCTCGACCTGATTGCCGACGATGGCGTTCTGGACTTCCTTGTCCTTCGTGATGTAGCCGTCGATGAAGACGCGGGCTTCCTTGCCTGCCGCATCCCTGACCATGATGGTCTGGATCTTGCCTTCGGCCTCTTCCACTCTGGTGATCGTGCCCTTGATCTTGACGAGGCTGCCGAGGACGGAGCCGTCGTTGATCTGCGCGGCGGTGACTTCCTTGGGAGCCGGAGCCGCTGCGTCCGCGATCTTTTCGATCTTCGTCGTCACAGCCAGCTGACGCTCGCCCTGATAGGAGGACGTCGTACCGGTGACACGGACCTTATCGCCGATCTTAAAGTTGCCTGCAACCGGGAAGGCGTTGATACCGGCGGTGTTGTCCTGCACATAGATGCAGTCGAAGAACGCGGTATCCTTGTTATAGCCGGAGGCGTTGGAGGTCACGATGCCCTCCACGGTGAACTTGACGCCCTCCTCTGTCTCTGCCTGCACATCCGCGATCTTGGTGATCTCGGTCTGGTTGAGCATGGAGACGAGATTCTGGCAGATCTTGTAGTTGGAGTAGTTCTTCTCCGCGCCGCTGTCGGAGACCTGGTACTGCACCTCGAAGTTCGACATGAAGGCTGCGCCGGAGACGATGATGAGGCCCTTGCCCTCGAGCTGCTCAGACGCCATGACCATCAGGCGGTCATCGTTTTTCGCGAAGGTGTACTTCGGGATACCTGCGCCGCCGAGGCCGTCCTTGTCAACGTCCACAGAGTAGGTCGTTGCATGGCCGTAGACTGCCGGGCTGACCGTTGCGGGCAGCGTAGAGGTTGCATTGCCGCTTGCGTCAACCGCGTAGATGGACGCGCCGCCGTAGTGGCTGAAGCGCTCGGTGTAGAGCTTGTCATACGGATGCTCTGCATCGAATTCCACGCCGTTCAGAAGCGGGTTCTCCATGTTGTAGGACGAGAAGTAGAGTCTCCACTTGTCGACGCCGTCGGCTGCGGAGCGGACATCGTCATACGTTGCGTCGTCAGAGATACGGAGGCTGGAGCCGAGTTTGGCAAGAACCTCGTTCTGCGTCGCGGCCATGTGCTTGATGGCCGGGTTGTTCTGGATGACGTCGTAGTTCTCGTAGTTGTCGGACCAACCGGCGAGGATCACCATACCGCCATTGTCGTTGAACGTCTTGATGGCGTTCAGTTCTTCTGTGGAATAGGTCTTCGGATCCTTCTGGGCCGCTTCCAGACGGCGGGACGGAGCCGTCAGGATGATGGCCTTGTACTTGGAATTGCCGCAGGCCGCGATGAGCTCCTCGCTGGTCTTCAGCGTGACTGTACGCACGGAATAGGCCGCAGCCAGTTCGCCGAAGTTGCCCATGGAGTCCTTATAGTTGCCTGCAACGTATTCGTTGTAGTGCGAGGCGTCAATGCCGATGTAGACAAGCTTGCTTGCGTCAAGCACATCGAGCGTGACGTCCTTGGTGAAGGTGTACTCCTTGCCGTCCTGCTCGATCACAGCCGTGATCTTGACCGTCATGATGCGGGCCTTGGTCGGGGTATACTTGAATTCCACATCCTGCGTGCTGCTTGCGGCCAGAGCGATGGGATCCGTCACGGTGCCGATGGGTTCGCCGCCGATGGCATAGGTGATGGACTTGATGGTAGCGGGCTTTGCCTCACTGTTGAAGAACGTGGTGGTGATGGTCAGTTCTTCGTCGGTGACAGGGGTAGACGTGCCGCATTCAGCCTTGGAAATGCCAAGCTTGAGCGATTCGCCGACCCAGACGGGAGCGGTCACGGCCAGATCGCCGTCGCCCTCGGTGACGCGGACGAAGTAATAGGTGTACTCAGGCGCCAGTTCCACGCTGACGGAGCCCTTGGCGAGATCTGCGGCACTGTCCCAGGTATAGGCGACCTTGCCGGAGTTGACGACCAGTTCGACCTTGGCGATGGAATCGGTGCGGTCGGGATCGTTGAAGGAGATCTCGAAGTTCAGCTTCTCGGGAACGTCGATGATGGAGCCCATCATGTTGCCGTTGACCGTGTAGTCCAGATCGAGGTTCTTGTCCTCGGTGGCGTACATACGGCGCGCTCTGAGCGCTGCATAGATGCCGTCTTCGGTAAAGTCGTCGGTCAGGATGACGTCGCGGGCGTCGTTGGCGTTGCCCCAGCGGCCCTTGTGGTTATCCTGGTTGTTGGTCGGGGCGACGTGCCAGCCCTTGTCGAGCGCCATGATGTACTGCTCGTAGCTGGGATAATAGCCGCCTGCGCCGATCTGGCCTTCGCCGTTGCCGACTTCGACCATGTACATACGGGTGTCAACGACCGCATCCCAGTAACCGAAGTCAATGAAGTTGCCGAACGTCGTGCCCGGATGGTTGAACTGGCTGATGGAGTTGGCGCCCTCTGTCTGCGACAGAAGCTTGTAGTAGGCCTGCAGGCCTGCATCCTTGGTCTTGTTGTTGAGCGTCGTGTTGTTGCGGGAGACGATGCCGGGGGTGTTGAAGGTGTTGATATGGCCGGGGCCGCCGGACCACGTCATTTCAAAGCCCGCAATGGCGACCATGCTGCCTGCATTTTCTTTATTGAACGCAGCGACCGCGTTCTTATACTCATTCCAGAGATTCTGGCTCGCCGCGCTGGCAAGGCTCATGTCATAGAGCGCGCCCTCGGGGTTGGCTGCGCCGGACTTGTCAAAGTAGTTGGAATGGTCAGTGAATGCGACGAAGTTGACGTTCGCGCTTTTAGGCAGATTCTTGACATAATCCAGTGCGCTTTCCAGCGAGCCAGCGCCGTCGGAATACTGCGTGTGGGAGTGCAGCTGGCCGAAGTAGCGCTGGAAGGTCGCCTCGCCGATGGTGAAGGACCAGGTCTTGCTGGTTTCCTTGTTATCCGCACGCTTGACCGTCACAGTTACCGTGACCTTGCCGTCCGCCATATCGGCAGCCGGGGTGTAGGTGATCTTGCCGTTCGCGTAGACAGCATCGACCTTTTCACTGTTGACAGTCATCGTTACGCTGGCGTTCTCGCCAGCGTTCGAGATCTCCGCGGAGATCTCCGGCCGCTTTTCGGTTCCGGTCTGCGCGCCCTGCGCGGGCGTTACGTTGGAGATCACGGGCTCGTCGAGAATGTCTACGGTGTAGGACGCTCTGGCCTCGTTGCCCTTGACATCCTTGAACGCGAAGGTCAGGGTCATCGTGCTGCCAGCCTCAGCTGCTTTCGCGATATCCGAATCAAAGACCGTGATATGGACGCGGCCCTTGCCGGTGGTGAAGCCGTCCAGAACCTCCACGTCCGTGTTGCCCTGCAGCTCGCTGAGATAGCCGGGGATGTACGTTCCATCGGCCTTCTTGACACTGTACTCGATCCACGGATTGTCGATTTCATAGATTGTGTCGATCTCGAGTTCAAACTCGTAATCGCTGCCGACATAGGCCGGGAGCATGGTTTCGGGGAAGGTGATGGTGGGCTGCACGACGAGGCCGCCGTCCACATTCACGCCGTCCGCCACGGGATAGAAGAAGAAGGAGTAGATGGTGTAATCCGTGACCTTGCTCTTATCCATGCTGTAGGTCTTGAACGAATCGGAGTAGTACTCCAACCACTGGCTATACCTATTGTTGAACTTCGCCGTGCGGCTCTCCATCTCATAGCCGCCCACGCCGCCGGAGCATTCGCGGACGAGCCAGTCGGCGTCGTCAGTCGTAACGCCCTCTTCGGAGAAGTCCTTGCTGTAGAACGCGTTGTTGCCGGTGCCGTTGGAGCAGAGGTAGCCATAGGCTTCGCTCTTGAAGCGGAGGTATTCGCCGTTCTGCTCGACGGTGAACACGACAGCGCCGTTCGCCGGGGTGGCCTTGCCGTCCGCGACGGTGGCTGCCGCCTTTTCAATGGACTTGGAATCGTTCTCCGCCGCCAGAACCGCCTGTGCGTTCTGGTTGTAGATCACGAACTTGTCGCCGGGCTTGGGCAGATCGCCGGAGGGCTGGTCAGCAGATGCAGGGTCGACCCGGTAGAGCGTGAACTCGCACGGATACTGCTGACTTGCAACCGTGTTGTTCTTATAGGCTTTAAACTTGTTAAACCCACCGTATGTAGAATCCGTGCTGGTATTGCTGGCCAGCGTAACAGTATCATCACCGGCACCCATAAATTTGAAGGTCTGATTTTCTGCGCTGAACGACCACGCCCAGCTATAATTACCAGACTGAATGCCATTCCTGTTTCCACCGGAAGGTGCAATGGCCATGCCGTTTTTATCAGTCAGCGTAACAGACTGTCCGCTTACCTTCAGCGTCCAAACCGCGCCTTCCGTCTTCGTCACCTTGTCCTCCGCTACAGTCGGCTGTACAACCGTCAGCCACTTCCCGCTGAGTTCCAGCGGTGCGTAGCCGGTGGAAACAATCATGACATAAGAGCCGTCTGTCAACTGGTCAGCAGAAGTTAGCTTTCCAAGTTTGTCCTCTCCATCTTCTTTCCTGACCGTATAGGTGAACGTCGCTTCGTCGCTGTCGTCCATGCCGGCCTTCGTGGCCTTGACGGTGAAGGTGACGTCTTCATTCACGGTCGCCGTTGTGCCCTCGGTGAAGGTCGTGCCGTCCGTCGCATAGAGGATCGTCGCGCCCTCGGTCTTGCACTCGAACTTGATCTCCGTGCCAACCTCGATCTCAGCGCCGTCCGCTACGTTCGCAGTCGGGGTTTCGACCTGCTGCTTGGCTGCGGTTTCAATCTTGTACAGCGAGATCGGCTGCTGATTCTGCGACTTGTAGTAACGGAATCTGGTGCCGTTCTTTGCTGCATTGTTGTATTGCAGTGTTGTTCCGTCGCTGGTAACGATCACCTTACCGCTGGTAAGTTCAATCGTATTGAGGGACTGTGTGGAACCACTGTTCAGCTTGTTGCTTCCGGACTTACCCGAAATATACTTTCCGCTTGCAGACTTGATGGCGTAGCCGCCAGTCATCGGCTCAACGGTAAACGCATATTTCGCATAATCACCGGTGATTTTGCTGTCGGTGATCGTAACATCGACCTTGTTCCCTTCAACGTCAAGCTTGTCAAGGGAACCGTCCATAATCAGTTTGTCACCCTCGGACACGATCAGGTATGTACCAGACCAGTCTGCAGGCGCTTTTGTGACCTTGGTGTAAGTCTGCGTCTGCGCTGTCCCCTCTGCCATGGCGACCGGCATGACCGAAAGGACCATGACGACGGCCAGCAGCAGCGCGAGACACCGCGTTGTGCGTTTTTTCATGCTTGCATTTCCTCCTGATTTCTTTCAAAATTCGAATGTTCGTGTTGTGCGCGGGCCTGTCCCGCGCGAAGCGCCTTTTTGAACCCTCCTTCTGCGGATTGATACAGACACGAAAGCGGCTGCCGGTCAAGGGAGCCGCAGTCGCAGAGTTCTGTATTTCATAGTATAGCAGTTTCACCCGTTAAAATCCAGTGCCTTTACGGAGATTTTACCGATTTTACGTAAATTTTACCGGGGGATTTTTTGTGGATTTTGTCTATATAATCCCTGACCGGCAGACAAAGCCCGCCCGGCAGTCCCCGCCGGACGGGCAGGAACGCTGTCCGGGAAGCCGGCTGATGCTGCGGATCCGGGCGCCGCGGCTGATAAAACTGCCCCGCCGGGGCATTCATACATAAGATATGAATTGTTCACAAATAATTTAAGTCTGTAGGTATTGACAACGCTGGCAGGCGGTGGTACACTGCGTTTAGCACTCAGGGATAAAGAGTGCTAAGGCGAAAGGAGGAACGAACCATGGAGCTTTCAGACCGGAAAAAGAAGATCCTGCGTGTGATCGTGGATCTTTACATCCGCACGGCGGAGCCGGTGGCGTCCAAGACCATTGCGCAGATGCCGGACATGGATTTTTCCTCCGCGACCATCCGCAACGAGATGGCGGAGCTGACGACGCTCGGATATCTGGAGCAGCCGCATACCTCCGCCGGACGCATCCCGTCGCCTGCCGGGTACCGGCTGTACGTCGACGAGCTGATGCAGGACTACCGCCTGTCGACCGATGAAACGAAGTCGATCAATCAGGCGATGGAGCTGAAAATGCAGGAGGTCGACAAGGTCGTCTCGCAGGTCGGCAAGCTTGTCTCGCAGATGACGAATCTGCCCGCCTACGCCATGGCGGCGCGTGCCGCCGGGCTGACAGTCAAGCGGTTCGACCTGATCCTCGCGGACAGCGGCAGCTTTATTCTCGTCGTGATGCTGAGCGACAGCTCCGTCAAGAATAAGCTCATCCGGCTCCCGGTCGAGCTGACGGAGGCGGATCTGAAGCTTCTCGGCGCAGTGCTGAACGCAAGCGTCACGGAGCTGACCGCCGAACAGCTCAGCCCCGAGCTTCTGTCCCGCGTGACCAGAAGCGCCGGAAATGCGGCCAGCCTCGTGCCCGTCATCATGGATTTCGTCACGTCGCTTCTGCATCAGGAGCACAGTGAGGTCTACATGACCGGGCAGGCCAAGCTTCTCGGCCAGCCGGAGTACCACGACATCGACAAGGCGCAGAAAATGCTCTCCGCACTTGACGAGGATGTGGTCTCCAATCTTCCCGCCGCACTTTCCCCGGACAGCCGGACGCAGATCCTGGTCGGCCCGGAAAACGTGTCAAAGGAGCTGCGCGACACCAGCGTCGTCATGACGAAGTTCGACATCGGCGACGGGATGCAGGGCCTGATCGGCGTGGTCGGCCCGACCAGAATGGATTACGCGCAGATCACCGCCCGGCTGAGCTACTTCGCCGAGAACCTGAGCCGGATGTTCCAGAAAAACCAGACCCCGGCAATCGAAGGGCCGGAAAATAAGCACAATGACCCGGAGGCATAGATATGAGTAAGAAAACAAACAGCAATCCGGCTTCGGAGGAAAAGGCACAGGCCGCCTCCGCAGCCGAGCAGACAGAAGAAGCTGCGCAGCAGACCGAAGCCGAAGCCGCGAAGCAGTCCGAGGAAAAAAAGCCCGAGGAAGCCAAGCAGCAGGAGGCAAGCGAGTTTGAAAAGGCGCAGCAGGCGCTGGCACAGGAGCATGACAGCTATCTGCGGCTGGCCGCCGAATACGACAACTACCGCAAGCGCAGCCAGAAGGAAAAGGAAAGCCTCTATACCGACATCCGTTCGGAGACGGTCGAGAAGTTCCTTCCCGTGTACGACAATCTCGAGCGGGCGCTGGCACAGGAGACGCAGGATGCCGCGTTTAAAAAGGGCGTCGAGATGACGATGAACCAGCTCGTCTCCGTCATGGAAAAGCTGGGCGTCGTGAGCTTCGGCGCGGCAGGCGAGGTCTTTGACCCGCAGCTTCATAACGCGGTCATGCACGTCGAGGACGAAGCGCTTGGCGAAAACGTCATTGCAGAGGTCTTCCAGAAGGGCTTCAAGGTCGGCGATAAAGTCGTCCGCTTCGCGATGGTAAAGGTCGCAAATTAAAAAAGCACCTACGCCGGGGATCCGGCAGCATCTAAATTTGTAAATACAGGCATTCATATAGGAGGAAATTATTATGAGTAAGATTATTGGCATTGACCTTGGTACTACCAACAGCTGCGTCGCCGTTATGGAAGGCGGCGAACCCGTCGTCATCGCGAACGCCGAAGGCAACCGCACCACCCCGTCCGTCGTCGCGTTCTCCAAGACCGGTGAAAGAATGGTCGGTCAGGTCGCAAAGCGTCAGGCCGTTACCAACCACGAGCGCACCGTCGCTTCCATCAAGCGTCACATGGGCTCCGATTACAAGGTCGACATCGACGGCAAGAAGTACACCCCGCAGGAGATCTCCGCGATGATCCTGCAGAAGCTGAAGGCGGATGCCGAGGCATATCTGGGCGGCACCGTCACCGAAGCCGTCATCACCGTTCCCGCATATTTCAACGACGCCCAGCGTCAGGCCACCAAGGACGCAGGCAAGATCGCAGGTCTGGACGTCAAGCGTATCATCAACGAGCCGACCGCAGCCGCTCTGGCCTACGGCGTCGACAAGGAAGCCGAGCAGAAGGTCATGGTCTACGACCTTGGCGGCGGCACGTTCGATGTCTCCATTCTGGACATCGGCGACGGCGTTATCGAAGTCCTTGCCACCAACGGCAACACCCACCTCGGCGGCGATGATTTCGACGAGTGCGTCATGAACTACCTCGTTTCCGAATTCAAGAAGGCAGAGGGCATCGATCTGTCCAACGACAAGGTCGCCATGCAGAGACTGAAGGAAGCCGCCGAAAAGGCCAAGATCGAGCTGTCCGGCGTGACCTCCACGAACATCAACCTGCCGTATATCACCGCTGACGCAACAGGCCCGAAGCATCTGGACGTCACGCTGACGCGTGCAAAGTTCAACGAGCTGACCGCTCATCTGGTCGAAGCGACCGCAGGCCCGGTCAAGCAGGCAATGTCCGATGCTGGTTTGACTGCCAACGATATTTCCAAGGTTCTGCTGGTCGGCGGCTCGACGCGTATTCCGGCCGTGCAGGATGAGGTCAAGAAGCTGACCGGCAAGGAAGGCTTCAAGGGCATCAACCCCGACGAGTGCGTGGCTGTCGGCGCAGCGATCCAGGGCGGCGTGCTTGGCGGCGACGTCAAGGGCCTGCTGCTGCTGGACGTCACTCCGCTGTCTCTCGGCATCGAGACGATGGGCGGCGTGTTCACCAAGCTGATCGACCGCAACACCACCATCCCGACCAAGAAGAGCCAAGTCTTCTCTACCGCCGCTGACAGCCAGACCTCCGTTGAGGTCCATGTCCTGCAGGGTGAGCGTGAGATGGCAGCCGACAACAAGACGCTCGGTGTGTTCCAGCTGACCGGCATCGCTCCGGCGCCCAGAGGCGTTCCGCAGATCGAGGTCACGTTCGACATCGACGCCAACGGCATCGTGAACGTCTCCGCGAAGGATCTCGGCACCGGCGCCGAGCAGAAGATCACCATCACTGCTTCTTCGAACCTCTCGAAGGAGGATATCGACAAGGCTGTCCGCGAAGCGGAGCAGTATGCGGCGCAGGATAAGGCCCGCAAGGACGAGGTCGACACCCGCAACAACGCCGACCAGATCATCTACCAGTCCGAAAAGACCCTGAACGAGATGGGCGACAAGGTCACAGAGGCTGAGAAGGCCCCCGTCAAGGAAGCCATTGAAAAGCTGAAGACCGCCCAGAAGGGCACCGACCTCGCCGCCATCAAGGCTGCGACCGAGGAGGTCCAGAAGGCGTTCTACGCCGTGTCCGAGAAGCTCTATAAGAACGCGGCCCCGCAGGGCGAGCCGAATGCCAACCCGAACGCCGGTCAGGCCGGCCAGCAGGCGGGCGGCAATGACGACGGCGTCGTCGACGCGGACTACGAAGAGGTCAAGGACAACTAATTCGTGAAGCACAGCTTGACAGGGGCGGCGTGACCGCCCCTATCGGCTGTTACCCACCGAATCTGAGGTGAGATAGTATGGCAGATCAGAACAAACGAGATTACTACGAGGTGCTGGGCGTCGAGAAAAACGCGTCCGACGCCGAGATCAAAAAGGCCTACCGCAAGCTGGCCATGAAATACCACCCCGATCAGAACCCCGGCGACAAGACCGCCGAGGAAAAGTTCAAGGAGATCAACGAGGCGTATGAGGTCCTGTCCGACGCCGATAAAAAGGCCCGGTACGACCAGTACGGCTTCGCGGGCGTCGACCCGAATTTCAATCCGAACGCGGGCTTCGGCGGATTTGGAGGCGGCGGCTTCAGCGGCTTCGGGGATTTCAGCGATATCTTCGGCGATTTCTTCGGCGGCGGCGCGTCGTCGTCCGGCCGCAGAAGAGGCCCGGCGAAGGGCCAGAACGTCGTCAGTGAGATCGAGATCAGTTTTGAGGACGCGGCCTTTGGCTGCGAGCGCGAGATCACCTTCTCCCGCATCGAAACGTGCAGCACCTGCCATGGAAGCGGCGCAAAGGAGGGCACGAGCCCCCAGACCTGTACGTACTGCCACGGCACCGGCACCGTGCGCACCCAGCAGAATTTCATGGGCATGACCATGCAGTCCAATCAGCCGTGCCCGAAGTGCGGCGGCAGCGGCACCATCATCACCAACCCCTGCACCGCCTGCCGGGGCAAGGGCAAGGTGCGCCACACGAAGACCATCCGTGTCAAGGTTCCTGCCGGCATCGACGACGGCCAGTCCTTCCGCGTGCGCGACGAGGGCAATGCCGGCTCGAACGGCGGCCCGAACGGCGATCTGCTCGTGACCGTTTCCGTGCGCAAGCACCCGATCTTCACGCGTGACGGCGCGAACGTCATGTGCCAGATGCCCATTTCGTTCACGCAGGCCGCGCTCGGCGCGTCCATCGAGGTGCCCACGCTCGACGGCAAGGTGCGCTATCAGATCCCCGAGGGCACGCAGACCGGCACGACCTTCCGCCTGCGCGGCAAGGGCATTCCCTATGTCGGCTACAAGACGCGCGGCGACCAGTTCGTCACCGTCGTCGTTGAAACGCCGACAAAGCTCACGCGGGAGCAGAAGGAGCTCTTAAAGCAGCTCGAATCCTCCGTCGGCGACGACGGCCAGCCCAAGCGCAAGAGCTTCTTCGACAAGCTCAAGGGCTGAACCCATCCATAAAAAATTGACGCGCCTGCGGCATTTCGCCGCAGGCGCTTTACGTTTGTCAAGAGGGTTACGATGCACCGCAGTTTTTCTTAAGAGGCTGAACTCTGGACGCGCCGGAGAAATCGCCGCAGACCATTGCGCCGGTCGGGCAGACGCTGGCGCACGCGCCGCAGGCGGTACACTTGTCCCAGTCGATGCGGGCAAGGAAATTGTCGACGGTGATGGCGCCCTGCGGGCAGGTCTTTTCGCACTTGTGGCAGCCGATGCAGCCGGAGGAGCAGACCTTTTTGGTGTACGGGCCGTTGTGATAGCTCGAACAGAGCACCTCCGTGCGGATGATATCCGGCACGATCTCGATGATCTTCTGCGGGCACGTCTGCGCGCAGATGCCGCAGCCGATGCATTCCGTATGATCGACGCAGGCAATGCCGTCCTGCATGGAGATCGCGCCCTTCGGGCAGGCTCTGGCGCAGTCGCCGAAGCCCATGCAGCCGAAGATGCAGCTGCCGTTGCCGCCGTAGAACAGCTTCGCCGCCGCGCAGGAGGGGATGCCCCGGTAGTCAGCCTTGACGCTCGTAGCCTCGCACGTGCCTGCGCACTGCACAACCGCGATCTTTTCCACAACGTCCTCAGCCTCCACGCCGAGCAGCGCCGCGATCTGCGCCGCGACTGCATCCGCGCCGGGAACGCAGAGGTTTGTCTTCGTGCCGGGCTCCAGCAGGGCCTTTGCATAGCCGTCGCAGCCGGTGTAGCCGCACGCGCCGCAGTTTGCGCCGGGCAGGCAGGCACGAATTTCGGTAAAGCGCGTGTCCTCCTTGACCGCCATGACGCTCGACGCCACGGCGAGGCCGACCGCGCAGATGAGGCCGATCACAGTCACGGCCAGGATCGGGATCAGAATTTCCATCATAGCCGCGCCCTCCTTAGCCGAACAGCCGGTCGATGATGCCGGTCAGTCCGAAAAATGACAGGGATACGATCGCCGCCGAGACGAGCGTGATGGGAAGCCCCTCAAAGCTTTTGGGCGGCTCCGCCTCGGCCACGCGCGACCGGACGCCGGAAAACAGCACCATCGCGAGGAAGAAGCCGAGGCCGCAGCCCAGTGCGGTCAGAAGCGCTTCGCCGTAGTTCATGCCGTCGGAAATGACGTTCATCGTCACGCCCAGAACGCCGCAGTTCGTCGTGATGAGCGGCAGATAGACGCCGAGGGATTTATGCAGCGCGGGCACATAGCGCTTGAGGACGATCTCGACCAGCTGGACAAGGGCCGCAATGACCAGAATGAAGACGACGGTTTCCATGTAAGTAAAGTCTACCTTGCCCGCGAGCAGGAAATGATAGATCGGCCAGGTAACGGCGGTGGCCAGCACCTCGACGAAGATAACGGCCAGCGACATACCGGTCGCCTGATCGAGCTTCTTGGATACGCCGAGGAAGGGGCAGATGCCGAGGAACTTGACGAGCACATAGTTGTTCGTGATCGCGGCGGTCAGAATGACGAGGATCATGGTCTTCATTTTGCAGCCGCCTCCTTTCCTTCGCAGGCGCCCTTGCCGCAGCCCGGGCAGCCGGCGCAGCCGAATTCCTTCTTCTTGATGGCCTTGCCCTTGGAGATCTTATTGATGAGCGCGATCATGCAGCCGAACACGAAGAAGCCGCCGGGGGCCATGGTCAGAATGCCGATGGGGTTTTCATGGAACCACGGCACGGGCAGGCCGCAGAACGTGCCGCAGCCGAGCGTTTCGCGGATGGCGGCCATGGCGCAGATGGCGAGCGTGAAGCCGAGGCCCATGCCCGCGCCGTCAATGGCGGAATCCACAACGCCGTGCTTGCTGGCATACATCTCGGCCCGGCCGAGGATGATGCAGTTGACAACGATCAGCGACAGATACACGCCCAGAGACTGATACAGGCTGAAGGCATACGCCTCCATGACCAGCTCGACGACCGTGACGAAGCCCGCGATCACGACGATATAGCACGGGATGCGCACCGGGTCGGGGACGATTTTGCGGATGGCGGAAATGGCCATGTTGGACAGGATCAGAACGGCGGTTGCCGCAATGCCCATGCCGAAGGCCGCAATGACCGACGTGGAGATGGCCAGCGTCGGGCACGTGCCGAGCACGAGGACGAGCACCGGGTTCTCCTTGATCAGGCCCTTCAGAAAATTCTGTAATTTACTCATTTCTGCGCCTCCTTTACAAGCTCATACGCTTCAAACGCAGTCTCCACGCAGCCGCGATAGGCCGTCGACGTGATGGTCGCGTGGGAGATGGCGTTCACGCCGGAAAGCGAGGCGTCCTGCCCGGTATACTGGCCGGTGTAGCTCTCGTTTGCCGTCTGGCCGCCGAGCGTCGTTGTTTCGGACGATACATCCATCGTGCGGCAGGCGCGGATCAAGCCGTCGGTACCGATGACGCACATCACCTGGATCGTGCCGCCGAAGCCCTTGCCCTCAACGGTAAACAGATAGCTCATGGGGCTTCCGGACGCATCCAGCGCGGTGTAGGCGCTGACGACCTCCTCCGGAAGAGTCGTCTCGACCAGCTGAAACGAAGCCGCGTCCGGCACGGCGTCGAGCCGCGCCTGCTCGGCTCTGGCCTCCGCGTTCGCCTTGGAGAAGGGCGCGGTAAAGTGGTTCACGACGGCCAGCGCCGCGGACGTGAGCAGGCAGATCATGACCAGAACGACGATGGATTTTCGAATTTCTTTCGTGTTTTTCATGCCTTCGCACCTCCCAGCGGCTTGCTTTGCGTCCATCTGGACAGATACGGCGTGAGAATGTTCATAAAGAGGATGGCGAACGACACGCCCTCGGCGTAGCTGCCGTAGAAGCGGATGAGGCAGGTGAGCAGTCCTGCGCCGATGCCGAACAGCGCCCGGCCCCAATAGGTCTGCGGGGCGGTCACATAGTCGGTTGCCATGAAGAACGCGCCCAGAAGCAGGCCGCCCGAGAGCACCTGCCGCAGCGCATCCTGCCCCAGAACAAGGGACAGCACAAAAACAGTTCCTACAAAGCACACCGGCGTCTGCCAGGTAATGACGCCGCGGATAAGCAGATATGCTCCGCCGAGCAGCAGCGCCAGCGCGCACGTCTCGCCGATGCAGCCGCCGTGATTGCCGAGCAGGAGCGTCAGAAGTTCCGGCTTCTGCCCTGCGGCCAGCTGCGCCAGCGGCGTGGCTGACGAAACGGCGTCCGGGAAGACCCATGCCGTCATGGTCTTGGAGAACGAGAGGAACAGGACGATGCGGCCTACCAGCGCGGGGTTAGCAAAGTTTTTGCCGATGCCGCCGAAGAGCTGCTTGACGGCGACGATGGCCACGAGGCAGCCGAACACGGCCTGCCACAGCGGGATGGACACCGGCAGGTTATACGCCAGAATGACGCCTGTTACCACGGCGGACAGATCGCCGATGGTGGATTCCTTATGGCAGAGTTTTTCAAAGCCCCACTCGAAAAATACGCAGGCTGCGGCGCACACCGCCGTTACCAGCAGCGCGCGCCAGCCGAAGATCACGATGGCCGCGATCAGGGCGGGACACAGGGCGATGAGCACGTCGCCCATGATCTTCCGGGTCGTTGCGCCGGAATCGATATGCGGGGAAGCGGAGGTCACAAGCTTCATTTGACGGCCTCCTTCTTTGCATCGAGCTTTTCGCTCTGCGCCTTGCGCCATGCGGCGAGCTTCGCCTTTGCGAGCTTATTGGTCTGCACGAGCGGCCTGTGCGCCGGGCAGCCGAACGAGCAGCAGCCGCATTCCATGCAGAGGTTGACCTTCAGCTCGGCCAGCCGCTCCATATTGCCCGCCTCATAGGCCGCGACGATATGCGACGGCATGAGCCGCAGCGGACAGTGGCGGATGCACCGGCCGCAGCGGATGCAGGCCGTAGGCTCCGGCAGGACGGCGTCTGCCTCCGTCATGGCGAGGACCGCATTGGTGTTTTTCAGAACCGGCTGTTCGAGATCCGGCACGGCGATGCCCATCATCGGGCCGCCGTAGAGCACCTTCTTCGGCTCCGCGCAGAAGCCGCCGGACTGCTCAAACACGTCCGCGAGCTTCATGCCGATGGGGACGATCACGTTCTTGGGCTTCGCGACGGCGGAGCCGTCGACCGTGATGCACTTTTCAACCAGCGGCATACCGGTCTTGCAGTAGCGGGCGATGTTGGCAAGCGTCGTGCAGTTGAGCACGATTGCGCCCACGTCCAGCGGGAGCTTGCCCTCGGGGACGATCTCGCCGATGGTGTTGTAGATCAGCACCTTTTCGCCGCCCTGCGGGTACAGAGATTTCAGCGCGCAGACCTCCATGCCGTCCTCGTCCTTCGTCAGCTTCCGGTACAGCTGGATGCAGCGGGGCTTGTTGTCCTCAATGGCGAAGATCACGCGGCGTACCTGCAAAAAGTGCTGCACGAGACGCGCACCCTCCATCAGCTCCTCCGACCGGTCGAGCATGGTGCGCGTGTCCGAGGTGATATACGGCTCGCACTCCGCGCCGTTGATGATCACGGCCTTGACCTGCTCCAGATTCTTAACGGTCAGCTTGACGACCGTCGGGAAGCCTGCGCCGCCGAGGCCGACCATGCCGCTTTCGCGCACGGCGTCCAGAAACTCCTGCATGGTGTCGAGCTTGGGCGGCTTTAAATCCGGGTCAGGCTCCTGTTTGCCGTCGGCGGCAATGACGACGGTCTGCATGAGCCGCCCGCCGGAGCCGACCTGCTGGCCAATCTTTTTGACCGTGCCGGAAACGCTTGCGTAGACGGGCGCGGAGACGAACCCGCCCGCCTTTCCGATCAGCTGCCCGACCCGGACGCTTTCGCCGGGCTTTACGACCGGGATGGCGGGCGCGCCGATGTGCATGGACATCGGGATTTCGACCGTCTCCGGGATGGGCAGGCGCAGCGCGGCCAGCTCCGCCGTATTCTTGCGGTTCGGCACGTGTACGCCGTGGATGTGCAGTTTCATCCGTTTGCTTCCTCCTCTTGCTTTTTGGGACTCGTTTCTTCCGGGAGAACCCCCGCCTTTGCCAGCCGGTGCAGAACCAGCTGGGTGCAAAGGCCGGTCAGCGTCCCGGCCAGTATCGCAGCCGGTATTAAAACCGGCAGATAGCTCCATACCGCGCAGGTCCTCGTGATGGCCGCGGCGGCGGCCAGCTGTCCGGCGTTGTGCGCCATGGCGCACAGCACACTCCTGACCCAGAGGGTATTGCCTCTGAGCGCTTTTCTGAGCAGCAGCATCAGCGCATACGCTAAGAGTCCGCCCGCGAAGCTGTACAAAAACGCGGAACCCTGCCCGGTGATAACGCAGCCGAGCGTGACGCGCGTGAAAAACAGCCCGAAGGCCCAGCCGGGGCCGAGCGTCTCCATGGTGAAGAGCGTAAAAATATTGGAAAGCCCCGGCTTGATGCCGGGAATGGCCGTGAGCGGCGGCAGCTGGCTCTCCAGCACAAACATGACGAGCGCCGCCGCCGTCAGGACGGCCGTGAGCGTAAGCTTTTTCAGCCTCATGGCAGCCCTCCCGTTCCGCTGAGCGCGTCGACCTGAGCATCCTTCTGCGCCCACTCGATCGTCAGCCGGTTCGGCAGGCATATGATCGGCCCGCCGGTTTTTTGCAGCGGCCCGTGCTGCACGCAGATCTGATCGGGGCAGTCCGCGCGGGATATGAAGACCTCGCCGTCTGCTACCGTGATGATATTCTCGCCCGCCGGTCCGGTCACGGTCAGCGTCCGGTCCTGCCGCAGGTTAAGTATGTATAATAAAGTTCCGTCCTGATAGACAAGCGCCGTCCGCCCGCCTCCGCGCGGCAGCAGCCACACGGCGAGACACACGGCGATGACCGCCGCGAAGATCAAGATCCAATGCTTCTGCTTCATTCCAGTATCTGATAGGGCCGGTCGGACCGGTAGCGCCCGGCAAGGCCGGGCGTGATCCAGACTGTGTTGTCATCCGTTACGAATACGGCCTCAAACGCAAGGCCGCTGCTTTTCTGAAATTCCGCGCCTGCATCCAGCCCCATAACGAACAGGGCCGTTGACAGCGCATCGGCCAGCGTATCGTCCTGCGCAACGACGCTGACGGATTTCACTCCGCTTTCGGCGGGGCAGCCGGTATGCGGGTCTAAAATATGGTGATAGCAGACGCCGTTTTCCTCAAAATACCGCTGATACGCGCCGGAGGTGACGACGCAGGCGTCTTCAATGGAAACCGTGCCGAAATATGCCTCCGGCCTGTCCGGGTCCTGCAGGCCGACCGTCCACGCGCTGCCGTCCGGCTTCTTCCCCACAGCGGCAACATTGCCGCCAAGGGAAATGATCGCGGACGTGACGCCCGCTTCCCTTAAAATTGTCCGGACGCGTCCTGCCGCATAGCCCTTGGCGATGCCGCCGAGGTCGAGCTGCGCGCCGTTTGTCAGCGTCACGGAGATGCCGTCCAGCTGCACAAGCCCGGCTCCGGAGCTCTGCATGGCCTCGGCCAGCGCATCCGGCTCCGGCACGCGGTACGCGCCGGCCGAAAAGCCCCACGCTTCCGAAAGTGCGCCGAGCGCCGGGTCATAGGTGCCGCCGGTCTGTTCGCAGAGCGTCAGCGCCGTCTGTAAAAGCGCCGCCGTCTCCTCACCGGCTGTTCCGCCGCCCGTTTCGTTCAGCCGGGCCAGCGCCGCTTGTTCGTCCCGGCAGGAAAGCACGCCCTCCAGCCGGTAAATTTCAGCTTCCGCCTGCGCCAGCGCATCCTCTGCCGCCGGGCCATAGGCGCGCAGCTGCATGACGGTGTCCATGGCAAAAAATTCGCGCTCCGCGCTTTTTTGCGCACAGCCGCACAGCAGAAGCGGCAGGCACAGGACGATCAAAAACCAGCTTCGCTTCATACCGTATCCTTTCTGCGCAGCCATATAAAATCCGCATGGCACATCTGACATATACGATATCAGGCTTTTTGAAAAAATCAAGTTTTTTCGAATTTTATGTGAAAAATGACGGATTCTGAACAGGAAAAAACAATATAAATATATCGATATAAAAACGCATATTGCATATATGAATCGTGATATATTCGAGCCTTTCGCCGTCTCATGCTTGACAAACGGACAGACGCGCTGTAAGTTATACAAGTATGAAAATTACCCTGCAAAGGAGGCTCGTGCGTGGCAGGCGGAAAGCATATTCTGGGCAAGGCGAAGCGGCATATTTTCGGCACGGCCAAGGTCGGCGAAAAGGGCCAGATCGTCATCCCCAAGGACGCGCGGCAGATCTTCGGCGTAAAGCCCGGCGATACGCTGCTCATTCTCGGAGACGAGGAAACGGGCATCATCGTCACCAAGCCGGACGTGCTGCGCGACGCGGCAGATGACATTTTCGGGAAAATGGAGAAATAGAGGATGGAACTTACGACAATGTATGAATCGCTCGGCGTGAGCCGCGCGGTATATGAATACGGAGAAATGATTTTAGACGGCCTGAGGCCCCGCTTTGAGGCCATTGACCGGACGGCGGAATACAACCAGACAAAGGTGCTTGCCGCCATGCAGAAAAACAAGCTTTCGGCAGGCTGCTTCGCCGCTACGACGGGCTATGGCTACGACGATATGGGCCGCGAGGTGCTAGAAAAGGTCTATGCCGACTGCTTCCATACCGAAGCTGCGCTTGTCCGCCCGCAGATCACCTGCGGCACGCACGCGCTGGCCGTCGCGCTGAGCGCGAATCTGCTGCCGGGCGACGAGCTTTTAAGCCCGAACGGCGCGCCGTATGACACGCTGGAGGAGGTCATCGGCATCCGTCCGTCCAAGTGTTCGCTGATGGAATACGGCGTGCAGTACCGGCAGGTCGACCTGCTGCCGGACGGCACGTTCGATTTTGACAGCATCCGCGCCGCGATCGGCCCCAAAACAAAGCTCATCACCATCCAGCGCTCGAAGGGCTACGCGACAAGGCCGTCGTTCTCCGTCGCGCAGATCGGGGAGCTGATCGCGTTCTGCAAGCAGTGCAGGCCGGACGTTCTGTGCATGGTCGACAACTGCTACGGCGAATTTGTCGAGCGGGCCGAGCCGTCGGACGTGGGCGCGGACATGATCGTCGGCAGCCTGATCAAAAACCCCGGCGGCGGATTGGCCCCCATCGGCGGCTATATCTGCGGCACGGCGGAATGCGTCGAGCGCTGCGCCTACCGTCTCTCGGCCCCCGGCCTCGGACAGGAGGTCGGCGCGAATCTCGGCTTGCTGCCCAGTCTGTACGAGGGCTTCTTCCTTGCCCCGAACGTCGTTTCCGGGGCGCTCAAGGGCGCGATTTTTGCCGCGAATGTGTATGAGCGGCTGGGCTTCCGCGTCGTGCCGAACGGGACGGAATCGCGGCACGATATCATTCAGGCCGTCGAGCTCGGCTCGGCGGAGGGGATGCTGGCCTTCTGCCGCGGCATTCAGGCGGCGGCCCCGGTCGACAGCTATGTGACCCCCGTCCCGTGGGCCATGCCGGGCTACGACGCGGAGGTCGTGATGGCGGCGGGCGCGTTCGTGCAGGGCTCGTCCATCGAGCTGTCCGCCGACGGCCCCATCCGCGAACCCTACGCGGTCTATTTCCAGGGCGGCCTGACGTGGCACCACGCAAAGCTCGGCATTCTGATGAGCCTGCAGAAGCTCGTGGACGCGGGCCTTGCGAAGCTGCCGGGATAAAAGGAAGGCAAAGCCGTATGCACCTGCATACCTCAATGTAGGGGCCGATGCCCACATCGGCCCACTGGAAAGTTGCGAATTCGCCGTAGATTCCCGTAAAAACGGTGCAATCTGCCGGGCCGATGTGGGCATCGGCCCCTACACGCGGTGAAGGATATTTATTCAGAGAAAGGAACCGGCGGTGACGCTGCCGGAGATAACAATTATGTGGTTTTGGCTTGCAATTATTGCGCTGCTCTGCTGGAGTGGCTCGGATCTATTTTCGAAAATCGGCTGCCGTGACGGGCGGGATAAATATAATCCGCTCAAGATGGTCATTGCCGTCGGCGTTGTGATGGGCCTTCACGCGGCGTATGAGATCTTCGTCGGCGGGGCTGTCGTCACGTGGCACGTGATCTGGACCTATCTGCCCGTATCGCTTCTGTACATCGGCTCCATGACGCTGGGCTATGTCGGCCTGCGGTACATTGAGCTTTCCATTTCGTCCCCCATCTGCAATTCCTCCGGCGCGCTGGTCGCGGTCCTGTGCCTGATCACCGGGACGCTGGACGAGTCCATTACCGGCTCCATGCGCTATCTGGTCATCGGCGCGGTGGCGCTGGTGTGCATCGGCGCGGTCGGCCTCGGCATTGTCGAGTCGACGGAGGACGACGAGCTGCGCAGAAAGCGGCAGGAGGGCTCCAACTATAAATACGCCAAGTCGTGGCTGGCGCTGTGCCTGCCGCTGGCGTACTGCCTGCTCGATGCGGCGGGTACGTTTGCGGACTCGCTCGTGCTCCGCACGCTGGACGAGGATTCGGCCAACTGCGCGTATGAGCTGACGTTCCTCGCCGCCGCCGTGATCTGTTTTATTTATGTTGTTGTGATCAAAAAGGACAAGCTCGTCTTCAAGGCCGAAGCGCCCAAGTATGCGGGTGCGCTGTTCGAGACGGCGGGGCAGTTTGCGTATATCTACGCGCTGGCCGACGAGGCGCACGTTGCGCTCTCGGCTCCTATCATCTCGGCCTACTGCGCCGCGTCCGTCCTCTGGAGCCGCATTTTCCTGAAGGAAAAGCTCTCCTGGAAGCATTACGTCATGATCGCGCTGGTCGTGATCGGCATCGTCATGATCGGCATATTCGATATCTGACAGGTACGCAAACTGCCCCCGGCGAGGCTCGCCGGGGGCAGTTTGGTTCAGGATACCGGCTTTGCGGTGTCCGTGGTGTTTGTCGGGGGATCCTCGTCCTGTCCGGCTTCCTTCGGAAGCGCGAAGGGGACGACGTCGTCCGGCTGGATCTCGATGCGGCTGCTGCCGGGTTCGAGCACGCGCGTGCCGTTCGGGACGGTGATCTTGCTGGTCGTGCCGCGCACGGGCTCCTTTGTCTCGCGCGGGTTTCCGTTGGCCGGCTCATACCACTCGTTGGCGCCGTGCATGAGAACGGGCGTTCCGTCCTCGGCCAGGTTCCAGATCAGGGCCATGGCCTGCTCCGGCGTGTTGACGCAGCCGTGGGAGCCGCCGTAGACATAGAAGCTTGCGCCGAAGTTCGACCGCCACGATGCGTCGTGCAGGCCGATGATGTCGCCGACCACGCTGACCCAGTATTTGACGAAGACGAGATAATCGTCACCCTTGAGCCAGACGTCGTGCTCCTTGCCGTGCGTCTCGTACAGGCCGGTCGGGGTCTGGTGGCCGTTGAGCGCGCCGGTCACGATATTGGTGTTGACGACCAGACGGCCGTCCTTGATAAAGGTCATCTGCTGGTTGTCGAAGTCGACCTCGATATAGCTGTCGCCCAGCGAGAAGGGCTTGCCGTCCTTGTCATAGCAGACGGCCTCGGCAGATACGGAGCCGGGCTGCATCGTCAGCAGCTGCGTGCGGATCTGCTCCGTCAGGCTCTGCACGTCGATCCGATAGTCGCAGGTGATAAACCTGATCTCCGTCAGGCCCTTGACCCACGAATCGAACAGGAACGGCGCGTCCTGCTTGCTGTAGCCCTCGGCCAGCTTGGAAACCTTTTCGCTCAGAACCTTTTCGTCAACCGTGACTGTTCCGTCCGGGTCCAGGTCTACGATGGAAGCCAGATCATGGCTTGTGAGCGTTTCCTCGCCGTGCGGCAGATACTGCGCGGTATCTGCGTTGAATGTCACCTTGATTTCAAGCTCTGCCAGCGCCTTGCGGAACAGGCTGTCCGGCGTGTCTCGCAGCGTCGCAGTCGTAATCTCGGGCTGCTTGTAGCAGTCAACCGAGGTCAGTTCAAACGCCGTGTCCTGCGGCCCGTCCGCCGTGACGCCGAGCGATGCGGCCGACGCGCGCAGACCGTCCAGAACGGCCGGCTCATTCAGTTCGTTGCCGGGAACCTCGGCGTGGACGGTATAGACGCCGTCCTCCAGCACAGTATAGGCGTTTTCTGCCGCCGTGCGCTTCATGCTCTGCAGGTCGGCCAAAACTGCTGCCGCGTCAAATTGCTCCATGCTGACGGTGCAGGGATAAGGCGCGGGATGCGCATTCTTCGCCCAGTTCAGCTTTTCGCGGATGCCGAGCGCGGCAAACTGCTCAGCTGTCATACGATCCGTCTCAGAAAACTGCGCTGTGACCTTATTCATCAGATCGTCGCGCAGACCGAGTTTCTGTAAATCATACTCGCCGACCGGCGAACCGTCCTCCGTTACCGTAAGCGTGACATTGTCAACGGCGGCAGTCATGGACGCATACTGTGCGTAAACAGTGCTGTGCGCCTGCTCCGCCTCCGCTGCTTTGGTCGAAAGCCAGTACCAACCGCCTGCGGCAGCCGCCGCAAGCACGACGATCACAATTAAAATCACCCAAAGGGCGCGATGCTTTTTCATGCTTTTCCTCCGCTCCAGCGCGGCGTTTTGTCCCGCGCGTTCTCTTCTGCTGAAATTATAACAGATTCCGCCATAAATTCAACACGTTTCGCGCACGATTCCAGATTTTTCTTTGCGCTGCGCGTCCCGGCGCGGTATAATAAAGAAACTATCGCGATCGGAGGGCTTGTTATGCTTGATCTGCTCTGTCCCGTGTGCGGCGGAAGGCTTGCGCGGGAGAAAACCGTCTGGCGCTGCGAAAGCCGCCACAGCTTTGACGTTGCGCGCAGCGGCTATGTCAATCTCCTGCCGCCCTCGGCGTCCGGAAAACGCCATGGCGACGACAAGCGCATGGTCGCGGCGCGCACGGCGTTTTTATCGCGCGGCTATTATGACCATCTGATCGGAGCCGTGGCCGGGAGCTGCGCACAGCTGACCGGGCCGGACGCCTGCGTGCTCGACGCGGGCTGCGGCGAGGGGACGTATACGCGCGCGATCTATGACGCGCTTGCGGCAAAGGGCGGCTGCCCGCAGCTGCTCGGCGCGGATATTTCCGCAGAGGCCGTCAGACGGGCGGCACGGCAGGTGCCGGAGGGGATCTTCTGCGCGGCGAGCACCGCGCATCTTCCGCTGGCGGCGGAAAGCCTCGATCTGATCGTCAATATTTTTTCGCCGCTCATGGCGGAGGAGTTCCTGCGGGTCCTGAAGCCCGGCGGATATCTGCTGCGTGTTGTGCCGATGGAACGGCACCTGTTCGAGCTGAAGGCCGCCGTCTATGAACGGCCATACGAAAATCCGCCCGCCGAGCCTGCGGTCGAGGGCTTCCGCCTGCTGCGGACGCAGACGCTCCGAAAGACCATCACGCTTTCGTCAAACGAGGATGTGCAGGCGCTGTTTCTCATGACGCCCTATTATTACAAGACCGGCGCGGAGGACCAGCAAAAGCTTGCCGCCGTGCCCTCGCTTCGCGTCACGACGGAATTCCTGATAGCCGCCTGTCAAAAACCGTGATACGAAAAGCGGCATTCCCGGCTCAGGGAATGCCGCTTTGATTTTTTACAGCGTTCCGATGTACGCAAGCAGGGCGGGCAGAAGCTCGTCGTAGGGGAGCTTTTTGAGCTGTCTTCCCTTGACGAACAGAATGCCGCAGCCGTCTCCGCCGGCGATGCCGACGTCGGCCTCCCGCGCTTCGCCCGGGCCGTTGACCACGCAGCCCATGACGGCGACCGTGATGGGCTTTTGGCAGTCGGACAGCGCCTGCTCGACCTCGTTTGCCAGCCGGATGAGATCAATGCGCGTCCGCCCGCAGGTGGGGCAGGCGATGATGTTGACGCCGTCCCTGCGCAGTCCGGCGGCCTTCAGAATATCCTTCGCCGTCAGCACCTCCTGCACCGGGTCGGCGGTCAGCGATACGCGCATCGTATCGCCGATGCCCTGACACAAAAGAGCCCCGATGCCCATAGCGGATTTGATGGTGCCCATGCGCTCGGTGCCCGTTTCGGTCACGCCGACGTGCAGCGGATAGTCCGAACGCTCGGAAAACAGCCGGTACGCCTCGATCATCAGCGGGACGGAGCTGGATTTCATCGACACGCAGATATCATGGAAATCATACTTTTCCAGCAGTGCAATATGTCCGAACGCGCTTTCTACCAGCGCCTCCGGCGTGGGGTGGCCGTATTTTTCCAGAAGACGCGGTTCCAAACTGCCGCCGTTCACGCCGATACGAATGGGGATGTTCCGCGCGCCACAGGCCTCGACCACGGCCCGCACTCGCTCTTCCCCGCCGATGTTGCCGGGGTTGATGCGGATCTTGGCCGCGCCGTTTTCCGCCGCGCGGATGGCAAGACGGTAATCAAAGTGGATATCCGCCACCAGCGGCAGCGGGGACGCAGCGCAGATGGCTCCGAAGGCCTCCGCGGCCTCCATATCCGGCACGGCCAGCCGCGCGATCTCGCACCCGGCGGCAGCCAGCGCGCGGAGCTGCGCAAGGCAGCCGTCCACGTCGGTCGTTCTCGTGTTCAGCATCGACTGGATGGATACCGGCGCGCCTCCGCCGACCGGAACGCCGCCGACCATAATTTTTCTTGTGAGTTTCCGCTCCATTTTTATCGCACCAGCTTCCAGATATCCTTAAATGTGATAAACGCTATGAAGCCCAGCAGCAGGATCATGCCTGCGGCATGGATATAGCCTTCAAATTTCGAGGGGATCTTTTTCTTCGTAATGGCCGTAAACACCGTGTTCACCAGCAGCAAAAACGCGCGTCCGCCGTCGAGCGCCGGGAGCGGCAGCATATTCATAACGGCCAGATTGATCGCGATGAACGCGCCAAGGTAGAGAACGTTCAGAATGCCGTCTGCCGTCGTCGCGGCGCTCTGTCCCGTCTGCGCGATGGCCGACACAATGCCGACCGGCCCGGACATATCGTTGACCGACACAAGGCCCGACACCAGATCGCCGAGGCTCATCCACACGAGCCGCGCAAAATCCAGCGCCGTGTACCACGTGTTTTTGAGCACCGTTCCGACGGTTTTTTCCTCATAGCCGAAATACAAGCCGTATTTCAGCTGCTGTTCGCCGTCAACTTCATAAAGTTGCTGCTTCATTTCAAAGTCGTCCAGCTTGACGAGTTCCCCGTCCCGCTTGACGACAAGATCGAATTTCCCCGTCTTATTCCGGGCCAGAAGCGTGCCGACGTCGGAGTAGATATACACGCGCCGTCCGTCGATCTTATAAAGCTCGTCGCCGACCTGAAGTCCCTGAGAAGATTCCAGCGGGCAGCCGTCAAAGAAGCCGGAGATTTTGGCCGTTGAGAAGCCCGCGACGCAGGAATAGATGAGCGCCAGCACGACAAGGCCCGTCAGGAAATTCATAAACGAGCCTGCCGCCAGAATGATCAGCCGTTTCCACCAGACCTTGGACGTGAACGCTCTGGGGTTGTCAGACTCCTCATCCTCGCCCTCCATCGCGCAGTAGCCGCCCACAGGGATGCAGCGCAGAGAATAGAGCGTCTCGCCCTTCTGCTTTTTGACGATTGCCGGGCCCATGCAGATGGAAAATTCGTTCACCTGCACGTCCAGCGCCTTGGCCGTCAGAAAATGGCCCAGCTCGTGGATGAAGATCAGAAAACCAAAAATGAGAATTGCAAAGAGAATATACATGAAATCACCTTTATTTCAAAAACCGCTCACGGGTATGGATGCGGGCGAGGCGGTCGGCCTCAAAAATATCGGCAAGCGACGGCTCCTGTACGACCGGCAGGCGCAGCGCGGCCTCGACCGCGTCCGCAATGTCGTAAAAGCCGATCTTATCCTGCAAAAACAGGCCGACGGCCTCTTCATTGGCGGCGTTCATGGCCGTGCAGGCCGTGCCGCCGGTCTGCGCTGCCTGCTGTGCAAGCGTGAAGCACGGGAAGGCCGTCTCGTCGATCGCGTCAAACGTCAGCGGGCCGCAGGACAGAAGATCGAGCGCCGGGGCCGGATTGTGCGCCCGGTTCGGATACGTCATGGCAAGACCGATGGGGATGCGCATATCGGGCACGCCCAACTGCGCCAGCACGGCTCCGTCGACAAACTCCACAAGGGAATGCACAACCGACTGCCGGTGGATGACGGCAGTGACCTTCGAAAGCGGCAGATCATACAGCCGCATAGCCTCGATGATCTCCAGCCCCTTGTTCATGAGCGTTGCACAGTCAACCGTGATTTTCGCGCCCATTTTCCAGTTCGGGTGGCGCAGCGCGTCCGATTTGGTCATGCAGGCCAGGCTTTCCCGCGTCTTCCCGAAAAACGGCCCGCCGGAGCAGGTTAAAATCAGGCGTTTGACCTCGGCTCTGTCCCGGCAGCCCATGAGGCACTGGAAAATGGCCGAATGCTCGGAATCGACGGGAATAATCTCCGCACCGGATTCCCGCGCGGCAGATTGCATGATCTCGCCCGCGCAGACCATCGTCTCTTTATTGGCAAGGGCGATGCGCTTTTTTGCGTGGATCGCCGTCAGCGTGGGCCGCAGCGCGGCAAAGCCGCACACGGCCACGACGACCGTATCGGCCTCCGGCAGAGCCGCCGCCTCGCACAGCGCCTCCGCGCCCGCAAGCACCCTTATATTCATATCCGCCAGACGGACTTTTAATTCCTCCGCAGCGGCTTCGTCTGCCAGAACGGCGAGCTTTGGCCGGTATTTGCGGCACTGCGCCTCCATGAGATCCACATTGCGCTCCGCCGTCAGCGCGGCGACGCGCAGTCCCAGCTCATCCGCGACGGACAGCGTCTGCCGCCCGATGGAGCCCGTGGAGCCTAAAATCGTGATCGTCTTCGTCATACCAGCTTCTCCAGCAAAAACAGCATCGCGTACACGACAGGCGCAAGGAACAGCGTCGAATCGAACCGGTCGAGCACGCCGCCGTGGGTCAGGAAAATGTGGCTGTAGTCCTTGATCCCGGCCTCGCGCTTGATGAGGCTCATGGACAGATCGCCCAGCTGGCCGAAGAGATTGGCGGCGATGCCGATCACGGCCAGATACCACAGCGGCAGCTCCATCTGCCAGAGCCATTTGGAGACAAGCCCCAGCAGCACCATGCCGAGCGCACTGCCCACCGGCCCGGCGAGAAAGCCCGCCCACGTCTTGTTCGGGCTCACGTGCGGGGCGAATTTCTTATGGCCGAAGGCCATACCGCCGAGCATGGAAAAGCTGTCGCCAATAAACGCGATGACAAACGGCATGAGCACGAACGCAGGGGAGACATTGCGCAGCAGGCCGATGCAGCTGTACATCGCCGGGAACAGGAAGCCTGCCACGATGCAGACCGCCACGTCCGCAAACGGAATGGCAGTTTCCTTCCCATGCGTGCTGACCGCCATGTAAAACAGGAACATCACATAGAAAAACGCGTAGATGAGCGTCGCCGTGATCGCCGTTCCGAATACGATGGCCAGCACGACGAGCGCCGCGCACAAAATCGTCGGCACATAGAGAAGCTTCGGCTGCCTGCACGCCGTATGCAGCAGTTCCCACGCGGCTGCACCCGCGATGGCCGCCGTCAGGATTGCCGTTGCGATAGGCGGCAGGAGCACGAGAACTACAATGAGAAGCGGCACGCCGACGGCGGCAACGAGAAGTCTTTGTTTCATTTGCGGCCTCCAAACCGGCGCTCGCGCTTCTGATACGACGCGATTGCCTTGTCGAGTTCAGGTTCGTCAAAATCGGGCCAGAGCACATCCGTGAAATAATACTCCGCATACGCCGACTGCCAGAGCAGGAAGTTCGACGTGCGCAGCTCGCCCGAGGGCCGGATGATCAGCTCCGGGTCGGGGATGCCGTCGGTGTAGAGATAGTGCGCGAAATCCGCCTCTGTTAATTCCTCCGGCTTTTTTACGCCCTTCACGCAGTCGGCAGCAAAGCGCCGCGCGGCGTGGACAATCTCGTCCCGGCCGCCGTAGTTCATGCAGATATTGGCCTGAAAGCCCTGATAGTGCGTGGAAATTTCGTCCGTGCGCTCAATGAGCGCGCGCAGCTCCGGGCTGATGGGGCCAAGCTCACCGAGAATTTTCAGGCGGATATGGTCGCGCTCCATCTCGTCGATGGCCTCGTGCAGATATTTTTCAAACAGGGCCATGATGGCCTGCACCTCGTCCGCCGAGCGCTTCCAGTTTTCCGTGGAGAACGCGTAGACCGTCAGGTATTCAACACCGAGGTTCTTGCAGTAGGTCGCGATGCGGCGGAACGTCTCCGCGCCTGCCGCGTGGCCCATTTTGCGCGGCAGTCCGCGCTTTTTTGCCCAGCGTCCGTTGCCGTCCATGATGATGGCGATATGCCGCGGGAGTGTGTTGTTGTATTCCATATAAAAAGCCTTTCACGACAAAAGCCGCCGTCCGGCGGCTTTTGAGAGGTTCTGGGGAGATTGCATTTAATTGAATGCGAACAGGAGCCGGCCGTACCAAAGCCTCCTCTTGCCGCGCCCCGCGCGGTAAGGGGAGGTGGTATTTCCGAAGAAAATGACGGAGGGGATTCGCCGCAAATTTCTGTAAAACCAGTGCAGTTTGCATGGGCGGACAGAGGCGTCCGCCCCTACAGAGGGTACGCGTTGGAAACACGCACTCAGATCTCCATCAGTTCCTTTTCCTTCTTGGCGCACATCTCGTCGATCTTCTTGACGTGCTTGTCGGTGAGATCCTGAATGTCCTTTTCGGCCTTCTTCTGGTCGTCCTCGGTCAGTTCGCCCTTCTTCTGGGCCTTCTTGACGTAGTCGACTGCGTCGCGGCGGATGTTGCGGACGGCGACCTTGGAATCCTCGGCGTATTTGCGGACCTGCTTCGTGAGATCCTTGCGGCGCTCCTCGGTCAGCTGCGGGAAGACAAGGCGGATAACGCGGCCGTCATTCTGCGGGTTGATGCCGAGATCCGAGGTCTGGATGGCCTTTTCAATCGCCTTGAGCAGCGACCCGTCCCACGGCTGGATGACGAGCGTGCGGGGGTCGGGGGAAGAGACGGTGCCGACCTGGTTGATGGGGCTCGGCTGGCCGTAATACTCGACCGTGATGCGGTCGAGCACCTGCGCGTTGGCGCGGCCTGCGCGCACAGCGGCAAAGTCGGACGCGAGAACGTCGAGCGTTTTTTCCATTTTGCGCTGGAATTCCTTGAGATCTGCCATGTTATAGTTCCTCCTTTACAATCGTGCCGATCGGCTCACCCATCACGACGCGCAGAATGTTCTGCGGATCCTTGAGGGCAAAGACCTGAACGGGAATATGGTTATCCATGGAAAGCGAAGTCGCCGTCGTGTCCATGACGGCCAGATGACGGGCCAGCACCTCGTCGTAGGTGATGGCGTCGTATTTGACGGCGCTGGGATCCTTGGCGGGGTCGGCGGAGTAAACGCCGTCGATATTCTTTGCCAGCAGGATCGCGTCGGCGTTAATTTCCGCCGCGCGCAGCACCGCGCCGGTGTCCGTTGAGAAGAACGGGTTGCCCGTGCCGCAGCCGAAGATGACGACGCGGCCCTTTTCCAGGTGCCGGATGGCCTTGGAGCGGATATAGGGCTCCGCGATCTGATTCATGGCGATGGCGGTCTGCACGCGCACCTCCACGCCGCGCTGCTCCAGGCAGTCGGCCACGGCCAGCGCGTTGATGACGGTCGCAAGCATGCCCATGTGGTCTGCACGCGTGCGCTCCATCTTGCCGCCGCCATCTTTGACGCCGCGCCAGAAGTTGCCGCCGCCGACCACGACGCCGACCTGTACGCCTGCTTCGACGCACTGCCGGATCACGTCGCACACTCCGCCGATGACCGCGAAGTCCAGTCCCCGGTGCGCGTCGCCCGCGAGGGCTTCGCCGCTGATCTTGAGTAACACTCGTTTATATTTCGGTTCACGCATAGTCAGTGATCTCTCCTTTTCGATTCGCGTCTATTTTATAATAGATTCGGCGAGTTGAAAAGAGGAAAATGCAAATTTCCCGCATTGTTTTCACTTTTTTCACATTCTGGAAGCCTCCGCGCATTTTTGCATTGCGTTATGGACGGCAATCGGCTATAATGTATAAATTACAGGACATTTCATCCGGGAGGATTTTTACTATGGAAGAAGAAAGAAAGCCGTTGGAGAACCGAAATTTCATCGACGCGTTCATTGAAGAGGACCTTGCCCCCGGCGGGCGGTTCGAGGGAAAGCGCGTGCACACCCGCTTCCCGCCGGAGCCGAACGGGTACCTGCACATCGGCCACTGCAAGGCGCTGACGATCGATTTCGGCACGGCGGAAAAGTTCGGCGGCCTGTGCAACCTGCGCATGGACGACACCAACCCGACGAAGGAGGACACCGAGTACGTCGACGCGATCCAGCAGGACATTCACTGGCTGGGCTTCGACTGGGGCGACCGCTTCTTCTACGGCTCGGATTACTTTGAAAAGGACTACGAGTTTGCCGTCGAACTGATCAAGAAGGGCCTTGCCTACGTCTGCGACCTGACGCCCGAGCAGTTCCGCGAGTTCCGCGGCGATATCGGCAAGCCCGCCGTAAGCCCGTACCGCGACCGCTCCGTCGAGGAAAACCTCAACCTGTTCGAGCGCATGAAAAACGGTGAATTCCCCGAGGGCAGCCGGACGCTGCGCGCGAAGATCGACCTCGCCTCCGGCAACTTCAATATGCGCGACCCGGTCATTTACCGCATCCGCTATATGCACCATCACCGGCAGGGCGACAAGTGGTGCATCTATCCGATGTATGACTTTGCCCACCCCATTCAGGACGCGCTGGAGGGCATCACGCACTCTCTGTGCTCGCTGGAATTCGAGGCGCACCGCCCGCTGTACGACTGGGTGGTAAACAACGTCTCCGTTCCCGCCAAGCCCCGGCAGATCGAGTTTGCCCGTCTCGGCATCGACCACACCGTCATGTCCAAGCGCAAGCTGCGCCAGCTGGTCGAGCAGAATTATGTCTCCGGCTGGGACGATCCGCGTATGCCGACGCTCTGCGGTCTGAGAAGAAGAGGCTACACCAGCCATTCCATCCGCGATTTCTGTGAGCGCATCGGCGTGGCGAAGTCCGCCAACACTGTGGAATACGCGCTTCTGGAGCACTGCCTGCGCGAAGATCTCAACGACACGGCAGAGCGCACCATGGCCGTTCTGCGCCCGGTGAAGCTCGTCATCACGAATTATCCGGAGGGCCAGACGGAAACCTTTGAGGTTGAAAACAACCCCGTCCATCCCGAACAGGGCACGCACACCGTCACGTTCTCCCGCGAGGTCTGGATCGAGGCGGACGATTTCCTCCCCGAACCCATCCCCAAGTATAAGCGTCTGTATCCCAACGGCCCGGAGTGCCGTCTGAAGGGTGCGTATCTCATCACCTGCACCGGCTGCAAGCAGGCCGCCGACGGCAGCATCGAGGAAATTTACGCGACGTATGACCCCGATTCCCGCGGCGGCGACCCCGCCGACGGCCGCAAGGTCAAGGGCGCGACGATCCACTGGGTCGACTGCCAGACTGCCGTTGACGCGGAGGTTCGTCTGTACGAAAACCTCTTCTCCGACGCCCAGCCCGACGGCCCGGACAAGAACTTCCTTGACTGCCTGAACCCGGAATCCCTGACGGTCCTGACAGGCTGCAAGGTCGAATCCGCGCTCGTCGAAGAGGCAAAGAAGTACGATGCCGAGGGTGAGGGCCGCACGGCGAAGACCGCACCGGGCTTCCAGTTCATGCGCGTAGGCTATTTCTGCATGGACTCCCGCGACTGCCGCGCGGACCATCTGGTCTTCAACCGCAGCGTCCTGCTCAAGGACAGCTTCAAGCCGGGGAAATAAAAAACCAACCGCGCGCCGCTTTGCGGCGCGCGGTCTTTCTGTTTTATTGCAGATCCTTCTGCTTCGCGACATGCTCGCAGATGGCTGCGAAGGTTTTTTCGCTCAGATCATGCTCGACCTTGCAGGCGTCCTCCCGCGCGGTCTTTTCGTCGACGCCGATCCGCATAAAAAACTCCGTCAGCGTCTTGTGCCGGGTATAGATCCGGTCCGCGATCTCCATGCCGCTTTCGGTCAGTGTAATCAGCCCGTCGCGATCCATGGTGATAAAGCCGTTCTGTTTTAACTGTTTGGTCGCGTAGGTGACGCTGGGCTTCGTCACGCCGAGATGCTCCGCAACATCGATGGAGCGGACGTATCCGTGCTGCTCCTTCATCATCAGCATGGCTTCCAGGTAATCCTCTGCCGCTCTGTGTACACTCACAGCAAATTGCACCAACCTTTCCTTGAAATTATCTTCTACACTAACACACTTAACCAAAAAAAGCAAGTAAACATTTTTTTCGCTGAAACCTATTGACAAGCGAGGTTAGACGTGTTAAACTGTGGACTGGTTAGGGAGGTCTAACCTTTGTTTTTTCTATTGGTTAGCCTGCCTTAATTGCAATTAAGCAGCTTGAATTACAGACAGACAGGGGGCGCAGGATTTGATGCCGCTTACACTCGCAGCAGCCGGTGAAGAAAACATTATCCGAAAGGTCGGCGGAAACCCGGAGGCCAAAAAGCATCTGGAGGATCTGGGCTTCGTTGCAGGCGATACCGTTACGATCGTTTCCAGCCTGAATGGAAACGTGATTGTAAAAGTCAAGGAATCACGCGTGGCGATCAGTGAAGAGATGGCCCGTAAAATCATGGTTTAAGGAGAGAAGAACATGAAAACGTTGAAGGACGCAAAAATCGGCGATACCGTCAAGGTCGTCAAGCTCCACGGCGAAGGCCCTATCAAGCGCCGGATCATGGACATGGGTATCACCAAGGGCACCGAGGTTTATATCCGCAAGGTTGCACCGCTTGGCGATCCGATGGAGGTCACGGTCCGCGGCTATGAGCTGAGCCTGCGGAAGGCTGACACCGAAATGATCGAAATTGCATAAAGAATCTGGTCAAAAGGAGCAGGAAGATGGAAAAACAGATCAAAATTGCCCTTGCGGGCAACCCGAACAGCGGTAAAACCACGCTGTTCAACGCGCTGACCGGTTCGAACCAGTTCGTCGGCAACTGGCCGGGCGTCACGGTCGAAAAGAAGGAAGGCAAGCTGAAGAAGCACGACGACGTCGTGATCATGGACCTTCCCGGTATTTATTCTCTGTCCCCCTACACGCTCGAAGAGGTCGTCTCCCGTAACTATCTGATCACCGAACGCCCCGACGCGATTCTGAACATCGTCGACGGCACGAACCTTGAGCGTAACCTCTACCTCACCACACAGCTGACCGAGCTTGGCATCCCGGTCGTCGTGGCGATCAACATGATGGACGTCGTCAAGAAGAACGGAGACCAGATCAACATCAAGGAGCTGTCCCGTCAGCTGGGCTGCCCTGTTCTGGAGATCTCCGCTCTGAAGGGCACAGGCATTATGGAAGCCGCGGAAGCAGCCGTCAAGGCCGCTGCAGGCCCCCACACCGAGCCGCAGCACACCTTCTCCGGCCCGGTCGAGCACGCCATCGCGCACATCGAAGAGGCTGTTCTGCATGACAAGCCCGCTGCGCAGCAGCGCTGGTATGCCATCAAGATCTTCGAGCGTGACGATAAGGTACTCGAACAGCTGAGCATCCCCGCAGACGTCATGAAGCACATCGAGGCGGACATCAAGGCCGCTGAGACGGAGCTGGACGACGATGCAGAGTCCATCATCACCAACGAGCGTTATGTTTATATTGCATCGATCCTCAAAGGGTGCTATAAAAAGAAGGACGCAGGTAAGATGTCCACATCCGACAAGATCGATAAGATCGTCACCAACCGCTGGCTGGGCCTGCCGATCTTCGCAGTTGTCATGTTCATCGTGTACTGGGTCGCCATGGTCGGCGTCGGCGCACCGGCAACAGACTGGGCGAACGACGGCCTGTTCGGCGACGGCTGGCACCTGCTCGGCATTGGCTCCTCCGCTTATAACGACGCAGCTGACGAATACGCTGCCGCAAGCGACGCGATCAGCGGCTACTATGAGCTTGACACCGAAGCCGAAGACTTCGATGCTGACGCGGCTCTGGCTGAGATGAAGGCCGTGACCGCCGATTCTGAAAGCACGACCATCGAGGTCGAGGACGAAGAAACCCTTGCCCTCAATGATATGACAGTCTATTATGATTCCATCCCAGACGACGCAGACGAAGAGACTACGATCGGCATGACCTATGTTGATGCTGTCAGCTACTTTGAGGAGAACGGTTTTGACGAGCCCGATCCCGCTGACTACGGCGTTTGGGTCCCCGGTGTTCCGGTTCTGATCGGCAATCTGCTCGACGCGTGCAACGTTCCCGAAGACGGCTGGCTGCACGGCCTGATCCTCGACGGCATCGTCGCCGGTGTCGGCGCAGTTCTCGGCTTCGTGCCGCAGATGCTCGTTCTGTTCCTCATGCTGGCCTTCCTCGAAGCGTGCGGCTACATGGCCCGTATCGCCTTCGTTCTGGACCGTATCTTCCGTAAGTTCGGCCTGTCCGGCAAGTCCTTCATCCCGATGCTTATCGGTACCGGCTGCGGCATTCCGGGCGTTATGGCTTCGCGTACCATAGAAAATGAACGTGACCGCCGTATGACGATCATGACCACCACCTTCATCCCCTGCGGCGCAAAGGTGCCGTTCATCGGCATGATCGCCGGCGCTCTGTTCGGCGGCAGCGCATGGGTCTCCACCTCCGCATACTTCATCGGCATGGCCGCCATCATCATTTCCGGCATCATGCTGAAGAAGACCAAGATGTTCTCCGGCGATCCTGCTCCGTTCGTTATGGAGCTGCCCGCGTATCACTGGCCGACCCTCGGCAACGTGCTGCGCAGTATGTGGGAGCGTGGCTGGTCCTTCATCAAGAAGGCCGGTACGATCATCCTTCTGTCCACCATCTTCGTCTGGTTCACCACCTACTTCGGCTGGGCCGAGGACGGCTTCCGGATGCTCTCTGACGAAGAGATCAACTACTCCATCCTCGCCAAGATCGGCGGCGCCATCGCCTGGATCTTCGCTCCGCTCGGCTGGGGCAACTGGCAGGCAGTTGTTGCCTCCATCACCGGCCTTGTCGCCAAGGAGAACATCGTCGGCACGCTCGGCATCCTCTATGGCGGCGGCGACGGCACGGTCTATCAGAACCTTGCAAGCGCCTTCAACGGCATCACCGGCTACTCCTTCCTGGTCTTCAACCTTCTGTGCGCTCCGTGCTTCGCGGCCATCGGCGCCATCAAGCGCGAGATGAACAGCCAGAAGTGGACCTGGTTCGCAATCGGCTATCAGTGCGGCTTCGCGTATGCAATTGCCCTCATGGTCAACCAGTTCGGCGCTCTGCTCACCGGCAGCGGCAATGTCCTCGGCGTGATCGTCGGCGTAGCCCTGCTCGCAGTCATCGTTTATATGCTTGTCAAGCCCTATAAGGAAGCTACCAAGCTGACCACGAAGATCAAGTAATCAATGTTTCACGGAGCAAGACCGCATGGGATATGCGGTCTTGCTTCCGGCAAACAGCGAGTAAAGGAGTGATTCTCATGTTTGCATGGATCGCACAAAATCTTGGAACGATCCTTATTTCAGCCGTTCTGCTTGTCATTGTCATCGCAATCGTGCGCTATCTGATCCGGCAGAAGAAACAGGGAAAAAGTTCCTGCGGCGCGGGCTGCGCGCACTGCGCAAATGCGGGCTGCTGCCACCATCAGCAATAACGGAGGGTCTGCATCATGTATCAAACAACGCTTAAAATCGACGGCATGATGTGCGGTATGTGCGAATCGCACATCAACGACACCATCCGCAAGGCTGCGCCCGTCAAGAAGGTCACGTCGTCGCACGCAAAGGGTGAGGCCGTTGTCCTGACCGACGAGCCGCTGGACATCGAGGCTGTCAAGGCTGCCGTCCACGCGACCGGCTACGAGGTCACGGACGCGTCCAGCGAGCCCTACGAAAAAAAGAAGTTCTCACTTTTCAAGAAGTGATTCCCTTTTCCTCCTATCGTGGAAAACCGCTCTGTCCCCATGCCGGCAGAGCGGTTTTTCATAAAGCAGGCCCGCCGGTCTTCGGCGGGCCTGTCTGTTCTATACAAAAACCAGTGCATCCTGCGGGCGGACAGAGTCGTCCGCCCCTACGGATTACAGAGGCATTGAAGTTTCGGCGTAGGGGCCGACGACTCTGTCGGCCCGAAAAATGTAACGAATTCGCCGAGAATTCCCGCAAAAACGGTGCATCCCAAGCGGCTTCCTTCACCCCAGTAGGCCGACTGCGTTTTTATACGCGATCCCTGCCGCTTCCTCCGGCGTGAAATCCATTTGATCAAGAATTTCACAGTAACTGGCGTAAATCTCCTCAGGCCGCCGACAGATCATCCTCCGCATTCGGATAGGAATGAACGGCGACGGGAATGTGCCGCTCCTGTGCAAACGCGAAGATCGCGCAATTATAGTCGGAATCGAGTGCCAGCCCGGAATTGTTCGGGTGAAGCTTGATGCCGTCCAGCGCATGATCGTCAATGGCGCGGCAGAGCGCGTCAACCGTTTCGGCCCGCGAATTCCGGACGTCGATATCCGCAAAGGCATAAAATCTGCCGGGATACCGCCGCTTCATCTCGGCCAGATTTCGGTGCACCGCGTCCGGCAGGATGTGGATGTGCGCGTCACGCTTTTTCAGCGTTCTCCAGTTTGCAGCAGCCATAACGATCCCTCCAATTTTAAGCGGTCGGCGTTTCTGCCTCTCCGGCCAGATAGGTTTCCAGAATGTCGGCCGCGCAGTAGACCATTTCCGGGCACGGGCGCTTTTTGTAATAGCTGTCGGTGCGCGGTTCGGGCGGCTGGGGCTTGAAATTTGGGTCGAGGCCCAGCAGTTGGCGGCAGATGATCGAGCCGTTGCGCGCCTCAAATTCCCCCGCGAGCTGCCGCAGCGCCGCGTAATTGTTCGTTTTCGCTGCCCGGTCGGTCGGGTCTGCCGGGCCGCAGAGCAGGCCGTAGGCCATGAACATCCCGCTGACCGCGCCGCATACATCGCGCATACCTGCCATCCCGCCTCCAAAGCCGGAGGCGATCTTCAACGCAGTCTCTCTATCCAGCTTTTCCTCCGCAAAGGCCAGAAAGACGGCCTGTGCGCAGTTGCAGCCCTCCAGAAACAGTTCTCGTGCGCGTTCTGCTTTTGTCATGTGTGCTCCTCCTGCGGTTCATACCGCTTTTCAAGACTGAATTTTTTTCCACTGCACCGGCGGCAGCGGATGCCGCCGCGCTTTTCCTCCAATGCCTGTACGACTGTCCCGCGCCGCAGATAGCGCGACTCGGCCCCGCAGCCGAGGCACGTCACGATGTATACGCCGCGCACGGCCTCAATGCGCCTCCGGTTTTCAGCCGCTGCCTCGCAGCTGGGCGCAAGCCGCTCCGGCGGGCAGCCGATTCTGCGGCAGACAGCCTTCCATGCCTCGTCGTGTCCATGGCGTTTGCCGGTGAGAATAGCCACGGCGGCGTGGGCATATTCGTGCCGTGCCGTGTCCCAGAAGACTTGATCCTCCCGCCGCAGAAAGTCTGCAAGGCGGATCTCCTGCGGCCTGTTTTTGACGAACGTGCATACGCCGTACTGCCGCGTCATGCGCCGGGAAAAGGACACGGCCACACGGCTCGTGTCGATCCCGAGCAGCCTGTCCAGCCGCCGGTACTCCGCCTGCACCTGTGCAAGCGTCCACATCCGCATCGCCTCCGTTTCTGCATCCATGATAGCACAGCGGGCGCGGTTTTTCCATCTTTCCTTTTGGCGCAAAAGCCGGTATACTGGATATCAGAATGAAAAAGGCGGTTTTTCCTATGTTTTCACGGATGTATCTTGAGATCACGACCTGCTGCAATCTTTCGTGCAGCTTCTGTCCCGGCACGAAGCGGCCTGCCGCGTTTTTATCGCCGGAGGACTTTCGCACGCTGGCTGCGAAGCTCCGGCCATATGGGCAATACCTGTACCTGCACGTCATGGGCGAGCCGCTGCTGCACCCGCAGCTGCCGGAGCTGCTGGAGATCTGCCGGGCACTCGGCTTCCGCGCGACGCTCACGACAAACGGGACGCTGCTGCCGAAGAAGCAGGCGGCGCTGCTCGACGCGCCCGCGCTGCGCAAGGTCTCTATCAGCCTGCACAGCTTCGAGGCGAACGAGGCCGGGGATTTTTCCGCCTATCTGACGGGCTGCACGGACTTTGCCCATGCGGCAAAAAAATCGGGCATTCTGACAGATTTCCGCCTCTGGAATCTCGACGGCGCGCAGACGAAGGGTCTGCACGACCGGAACGCGGAGATTCTGGCGCATCTGCACGCGGCCTTTCCCGGCGTGTGGCAGAAAAACACATGGGGCTGGCGGCTGGAGGACGGTGTGTTCGTCAGCTTCGGAGAGCGCTTTGACTGGCCGGACGAGCAGGCGGCAGAGCGTGGGAGCCAGGGCCGCTGCCGCGCGCTCAGCGACCAGATCGCCGTGCTTTCCGACGGCACGGTCGTGCCGTGCTGCCTTGACAACGAGGGCGCGCTTGCGCTGGGGAACCTGTTCCGGCAGGCGCTTTCCGACATTCTTGCCTCGCTGCCGGCCTGCACGATACGCGAGGGCTTTGCACGCGGCGAGCGCGCCGCCCCGCTCTGCCGCCGCTGCGGCTATGCGGAGCGCTTCGGCGCCCGGTGACAGAGAAATCGGCTTAGGGTGTATCTGAAAACTCCCAACGCACCCGGACAGCGGGCCTTTTTGCGGTGCGCCGCGTCATTTTTCCTTGAAATACGTCAGTATTCCTGCGAAAAAATGTCTTGCGCAACGCAAAAATCCCTCGCTGCCGGTCACATCATGAGTTTTCAGATACACCCTAAGTGAACGGACCCCGCCGCATTTTGGAATGCGGCGGGGAAGCTTTTCGTTATTCGATCGTAAATTCTGCGTACAGCGTGTATTCTGCTCCGTCCGGCAGGATCACGGGCTGGGCAAGGCGGTATTTGCCTGCGTCCAGTTCGCCGTAGAGCGTCTGCCAGTCGTAGTGCAGCGTGCAGACAGACGATTCCGGCGCGGCTTCGTCCGTCTGGTTCTGCACCTTAAAAAGGTTCGATGTCAGCATCTCCCATTCGCTGTCTGCCTGCGTCTCCAGCCAGTACTCGCTGCGAAGGGCAAGCACAGCGCCGTCTTCGTTTGTCAGCGTGAAGTCTGCCGATGTGCGCGTGACGCTCTCCGACACGACCGCGAAGCAGTCCGCGCCCGGAAGCGTTCTGGTTTTCTGCTCGGCAGGCTCTGCCGGAGCTGCTTCCGGCATGGCCTCGGCGGGCGCCTCCGAGGCCTCCAGCGTCATTTCCATTTCCTCTTCCGCAGGCGCTTCCGGCGCCGCGGTATCCGCCGTCGGAGCAGATGCCGCCTCCGGCGCGGACGAGCCTGCGTGGAACATCGGCACGACAAATGCCGCCGCGCCGATCACCAGCGCGCAGCAGGCCGCAAGCGCGGCCCATTTGACCCACACGCGCGGCGCTTTTTTGACCGGCGCATCGGCGCGGGCGATCAGATCGTCGCCGACGTCCCCGATTGCGCGGAACAGCTTTTCACTTTGCTCTTTCATACAATGATCCCCTCTCCGGCCAGATACCGGCGCAGCTTTTCCCGCGTCCGGAACAGGATGGATTTTGCGGTGTTCTCCCGGAGCGCGTACCGCGCGGCGATATCCTGCACGGAATCGACGTACCAGTACCGCCGCAGGAAAATGCTGCACTCGCGCTCCGGAAGCGTCCGGAGAAAGCGGTCGATGGCCTCGGCCAGCTCCCGCGCTTCAAGCGCCTGCTCGACCCGGCCGGGAGCCGGGACGCACTCGGATAATTCATCCAGCGCCAGCGGCAGCGATCCGCCGCCGCGCTTTTCCGCATTCTGCCTGCGGCAGCGGTCAAAGGACAGGTTGCGCGTGATCCTGCCGAGAAACGAGGACAGGATCGACGGCCTCTGCGGCGGCATGGCGTTCCATGCGTGCAGCCAGGTATCGCTGACGCATTCCTCGCTGTCCTCGCGGTTTTTCAGAATGTTATGGGCAATGGAGCGGCAATAGCCGCCGTATTTCGTGTCTGTCTCGCTGAGCGCACGCTCTTCGCGCGCCCAATACAGATCGATAATTGCGGAATCCTCCATCTGTGTGCTCCTTTCTCTGTCTGTAAAGACGCAAACGCGTCCCGTTGGTTTCAGGATACAGTATAGCATTGCCAAAAAATTTTTTAAATGGTATACTGAAAAAAATGATATGTAAAGGAGGCTTCTTATGGAGCTTCGGGTTCTGGCCGTCGGCGACGTGGTCGGAGACGGCGGGCTGCAGTGTCTGGAACAGCATCTGCGAAGCCTGAAAAAGCTGTACCGCATTGATTTCTGCGTTGTCAACGGCGAAAACGCCAGCGGAACCGGCCTGACGCCAAAGCAGGCAGACCGGATGCTGGACGCGGGTGCGGATGTGCTGACCCTCGGGAACCACTCGTTTGACCGGCGCGAGATCTGCGCGTATCTGGACGACTGCCCCTATATCCTGCGGCCCGCCAATCTGCATCCGAGCCTGCCGGGACGGGGCTTCGGCGTGTTTGAGACGAAGATCGGGCAGGTGGGCGTTGTGAACCTGCTGGGCCGCTGCAATCTCGACTTCCGGCCCGACAATCCCTTCCGCGTGATCGATAAGGTCCTGAAGGAGCTGGACGGGCTTCCCGTGCTTCTGGATTTCCACGCCGAGGCGACAAGTGAAAAGCTTGCCATGGCCTATTATCTCGACGGTAAAATTTCCGCCCAGTGGGGCACGCACACGCACGTGCAGACCGCCGACGAGCAGATCCTGCCGAAGGGCACCGGGTATCTCACGGACCTCGGCATGACCGGCCCCGTGCATTCCGTCATCGGCGTAAAGCCGGAGCAGTCCATCGCGAATTTCCGGGGGGAGCTGACCTCCCGCTATGAAGCCGCACCCGGGCCGTGCATGCTCACAGGTGCGATCTTTACCATCGACGCGAAGACAGGCCGCTGCACGGCGGCAGAAAGGGTGGCGCTCCGTGATTAAATTTCTGCATGCTGCCGATCTGCATCTGGACGCGCCGTTTGCCGCCCTCAGCCCCGAACAGGCTGCTGCGCGGCGGCAGGAGCAGCGCGAGCTTCTGACCGAGCTTGCCGAGGCGGCCAACACGCACGACTGCGATCTTGTCCTGCTGGCGGGCGATCTGTTTGACAGCGCGGGCGCGTCGGACGAGACGCTGCTGGCGCTCCGGCGGGCGCTGGCCTCCATCCGCGCGCCGGTCTTCATCAGCCCCGGCAACCACGACTGTCTGCTGCCCGGCAGCGCGTATCTGACGGAGCGCTGGCCGGAAAACGTGCATATTTTCAAAACGGATGCAATCGAGGCGGTCGAGCTGCCGGAGAAACAGCTGCGCGTCTATGGCGCGGGCTTCACCGCGCGGCACGAAAGACCGCTGCTGGAGGGCTTCCGCGCGAAAGCCGACGGCTGGACGAACCTCATGGTCCTCCACGGGGACGCGACGCAGGCGGCCTCGCCCTATAATCCCATCACGCCCGAGCAGCTGGCGGCCTCCGGCCTTGCCTATCTCGCGCTCGGCCATATCCATCAGGCAAGCGGGCTGCTGCGGTGCGGGAGCACGTACTACGCCTGGCCCGGCTGCGCGATGGGGCGCGGCTTTGACGAGCTTGGGCAGAAGGGTGCGTATCTCGGGGAAGTTTCCGATTCCGGCGTCCGGCTGGACTTTTTGCCGCTGCATGGCAGGAGCTATGAAATTCTCCGCGTCGAAGCAGGGGACGACGCGCTTGCCGCCGTCACGGCGGCGCTGCCGGAGGACACGCAGAACGATATTTACCGCGTGATCCTGACCGGCGAGGCAGAGCCGGTCGAAACGGCAGCGCTGCAGGCGGCGCTGGCTCCGCGCTTTTACGCGCTGACCATCCGCGACGAGACGCGGCCCCGCCGCGCGCTCTGGGAAGGCGCGGAGGAGGATACGCTGCGCGGCCTGTTTTTGCAGGTGCTCAAGGCGCAGTATGACGCGGCCCAGACGGAAGCGGACAGACGCAGAATCGCGCTGGCCGCGCGTTGCGGCTGCGCGGCGATGGACGGAAGGGAGGCGGCGGAATGAAGCTTCTGCGCATGACCGCAACATTCGGCAGGCTCGAGCAGGAGACGCTCTCGCTTACCGAGGGCCTGAACGTCCTGCAAATGCCGAACGAGGCCGGAAAGAGCACCTGGGCGGAATTTTTGCTGGCCATGCTCTATGGCGTCGATACCTCTGAACGCGAAAAAACGGGCGTGCTGCCCGTCAAGACAAAATACCAGCCGTGGAGCGGCAAGCCGATGGAGGGCGTGATCGAGCTTGAGCACGCCGGGCGGCGCATCACGCTCACGCGCACCTCGACGGCCCGTGCACCGCTCGGCGTATTTTCCGCCGTCTATACCGATTCCGGACTGCCGGTCGAGGGCATGACGGGCGCGAACTGCGGCGAAACGCTTCTGGGCGTTCCGAAGCGTGTGTATCAGCGCAGCGCCTTTGTCCGTCAGGCCGGACTCGGCCTGACGCCGGACGACGAGCTGGAAGCGCGGCTGTCTGCCCTTGTCACGACCGGGGACGAGGCCGTCAGCTTTGCCGCAGCCGACAAGCGGCTGCTTGCCTGGCAGAACCGCGTCCGGCACAACAAGACCGGACTCATCCCTGACGCCGAGCGGGAGCTTGCCGACGTAGACAGCGCGCTGGCCGCGCTGGCGGGGGAGCATGAAAAAAATCTGGCGCTGCGCGCGCAGCTGCAGTCGCTGCAAGCGCAGCAGACTGCCTGCGAAGAGGACCTGCGGGCGCTGCAGGCGGCGCAGGCCCAACGAAAAAAGGCGCAGCTCTATGACGCGAAGCGCGCCGCGATGCAGGCTGCAAACCGGGAAAACGCCGCGTCCGCCGTATGCGCGCGGCTCCCGCGTGAGGACGCGCTGGCCGTGCTTTCGCAGGAGGCGGCCGCTCTGCTTGCCCTGCCGGAGCAGGAGCCGGCCGCATCCGCGCCCGCGCGCCCCGATTGCCCGCAGGCGTTTTCCGGGGTGGACGAGGAACGGCTTCTCGACAAGGCACAGCGCGATATGCGCGAATTTGACCGGTTGACGGCGAAAAAGCACCGGCCATCTGTGCCGTTCTGGGTGCTTGCGGCGCTTTTCGCCGGGCTTGGCGCGGCAGGCTGGTTCGTCCGGCACGAGCCGCTCATCCCCGCCGCGTTCGCGCTGGCGGCGCTGGCCTACGCTGTGATCGCGCTCGTAAACGCGGCGCATGACCGGCGGCGCGAGGCGGAGCTTTCCGAGGCACAGGCGCTGCTGACGCTCTATGAAAACCACAGCCGCGACGAGTTTTACGCCTATGCCGTTCAGTACCGTGACGCGCTGCGTGCGTGGCAGGCAGCGTGCGAGGCTGCATCGGCGCAGAATGCGGCCCGCGACGCGGAAAGCCGTCTGCGCGCCGAGCGCACGGCGGCGCTGCTCGGCAGCGTCCGGATGTTCGCGGAGGCCGAAACGGTCCGGGAGGCGCAAAATGCGATTGCCTCCGCGCTGGCCGCTTACCGCGCCTGGCACGAGGCGGAGCAGACCGCGCAGCAGGCGAAAACGCGCTATGACGCGCTTGCGCAGGCCCTCGGCGAGATCCCGGAGCTGCCCGCGCCCGCGCACGACGTCTCCGGCCTGACAACCGAACAGGCGCAGGCCGCGCTTGCACGGACGCAGACGCTTGCCGCAGCCGTGCAGTCGCAGCTCGACCAGAGCCGTGGCCGGTTGGAGCAGTTCGGCTCCGAGGCGGAGCTGTCGGCGAAAAAGCAGGCGCTGGCGCAGAGGCTCGACACGCTGAACGAGCGCCGCGAGGCGCTTACGCTTGCCAGGCAGACGCTGGCGCAGGCCAACGCAGCGCTGGCAGAGCGCTTCTCCCCGCGTCTGGTGCGCGAGGCGTCGGAAATTTTCTCCGAGCTGACCGGCGGACGCTATGCCCGCGTGCAGATCAGCCGGCAGATGGAGCTGGAGGCGGGACAGCCGGACGCGGCCATGCGCCGTTCGCTCTTCCTGAGCGGCGGAACAGCGGATGAACTCTATCTGTCCGTTCGGCTGGCCGTCTGCCGCCTGCTGCTGCCGGAGGATGCCCCGCTCCTGCTGGATGACGCGCTCGTCATGTTCGACGATGACCGCCTGCGTCTGGCCCTGCGCCTTTTGCAGCGCGAGGCCGCAAACCGGCAGATCCTCCTGTTCACCTGCCAGCACCGGGAGCAGAAAGCGCTGACCACAGATCTTTAAACACGACGCAAAACGCCCGGAGCCTTGCGGCTCCGGGCGTTTGTGTATCAGAACAGATTGTCCGCTGCTTACATCAGCGGCTCGAGGGACAGGACCGGGTGGTTCTTTTCCTGCAGGAACTCGAGCAGTGCGTCGCAGTCGGTACAGATCGTCTCGTCGGCGATCATGTCGGTGAAGTTGTCGATGCCGTAAAGCTCCTTGGCGGTCTTGTTCAGGCGTTCGCCGACATCATCCTTCAGCTCCTTCGGCATCCAGACGATGCGCTCAATGCCGCCCTCGGCGTGGATGAACTTCTTGGAGGAGATGAAGTGGCGGCCATGGCCCATGTAGCCCGGGGTCTGTACGCCGCCGCCGGTGCAGGAGGCCAGTTCGCCGAAGGTCATGCCGGCGGGGGTCATGCCGGCGTACTCACGGTTGACGACGATAAAGCCGTTGGACATCGGCTCGATGCCGGAGATGCACTCGAAGCAGCCGCAGGAGGTCATCGGGTCCTCCATGATGGAGTACAGCGTGACTTCTTCAACTGCGCCGTGGGTCGCGTCCTTGATTGCGTCGTTGACGGTGGTGTAGCGGCCCGTGCGCTCGTCGAGGCAGCCCTCCTTGAAGATCGGCTGGGACGGGCCGTTCGGGTTCAGCTCATAGGTCGCCTTCGCGTCGAGCCAGGAAACGGCGCCGCACAGGCCAAGACGCTCCGGCGTGACCACGCAGCAGTGCGCCGGTGCGAAGGACTGACAGAGGATGCAGGTAAAGAAGCGGTCGACGGATTCGTCGGTCATGGAGGCCAGACGGTCGTCACGCATATTGTAGCGCGGGATGGCGACATCGTTCAGGAACGCGGTGGCCTTGACCGGATCGGTAATCAGGTGTACCTCGCACTTGTCGACGACTGCGTCGAATTCGTCCGTGATCATGTGGTACAGAACCTCGGCAAAGTGCGTCAGGCGCAGGCCCTTGTCATAGGCGTCCTTGGAGATACGGATACGGAACTGGTTGCGCTGGCCGGTGTGCATGACGCCTTCCATGTAGTTGAACCAGGCGTGGATCTTGCGCTCGATCACAGACTCGAAATCGGCCTGCATCTTCTTGCCCGCGACATAGACGCAGGTGGCAAGCGCGTATTCCAGATCGCCGGAGTCGATATCCGGGCCGTCGATGACGAGCTTGTGATCCTCGACCTCGTCCATGTTCTTCATGAGGACAAGTTCGCAGGTGGTGTTCTTTGCGGACCAGAACTCGACCTTCATGTCGGCCTTGCGGATGATCTCGCCCTCGAATGCAGCTGCGAACGCGACGGGGATGGGCAGTTCCTTGGACTTGATCTTGATGCCGCGCAGCTCCAGAGACTTCTTGACCGTCTCATTATGGTCGGTGCAGGACTCCAGTGCGCCCGGAACCTGATTTTCGCCGAGGTCGATATCGACCACGACCGGGAAGCCCAGCGCGATTGCGCCTGCGCCCGCGGAAACGACGACATTGTCGATCGCACCGAAGGTATTGACGAACGCGGGAACGCGCTCCTTGGTGTACTTGAGCAGGCCCGCCAGATCGCCCGGCTGCACGTTGCCGAAGATCAGCGCGGCACGGATGGCGACGGTGACGACATGGATGACGGCGGTCACATCATGGCCCAGCGGGATGACACGGAGCTCAAGGCCCATCTTGACGCCCGCTTCCGCGCACTGTTCAATGACTTCGCCGACCATGAAGGTCATGATGCCCTTGGACTGATAGTCCTTGACGACCTTTGCAACGTCCTCGCCGTTTTCGGCCTTGCCCAGCACGACGGCCACACCGGGGATATCGCCCGTGACCAGCGGCACGCCGAGGGAACGGATGATGGGATCGGGCACGAAGCCGATGCCGGGAACCGCGGCCTGCTCATAGGCGTCCTTCGGCTCGGCGAACTTCAGACCCTCAAGGATCTCGGCGCCGACAGCGGTGGCCAGACCGGCGTTGAGCGCCTGGCCCAGATCCTCCTGATCGGTGATGAGGCTCTTGAGCACGCCCACGCAGGCGGGCAGATCGCCCAGCGTCTTGACCTTGACGCCGGTGGCGGCGTAGATGGTGGGGAAGAAATACGCGGTGTCAGGGAAGGCAATGGGATGGTCTGCACCATATTTTGCAATGGCGTCGTTGACTGCACCCTCGGTCAGGCCAGCCACGGCGTGCGAGCCGCCATAGATGAGATCGGTTAATACGCTCATAAATACCTCCTGCAAATTCTGTTGAATTTTGAATTATATAGGGGAAATGCGGCGGTTCCCTGCCGGTGTTTCGCAGCAGGGAACCGTGGAAAGACAAATTACGCGTCCAGATAGGAGTCGGAGTACAGCTCGTTGTTCTTGAAGATGTCGCAGGACTTGATCGTCTCCATCAGGCGCAGGTCGTTCGGGTTGACGATGGCGGAGGTCAGACCCTGCATCATGGCCATGGCGACGAGCGCAGAGTCCATGATCGGGCGGACGTTCTTCGGCGCACCGTTGGAGTTGTTGGACAGACCGCCGGTGGACTTCAGGCCTTCGTCAGAGAACAGCTTGATGGCGTTCAGAACGTCCATCTGCTTGTCCTGCATGCCCTTGACGACGAGGAACAGCGGGTCGAACCACAGGTCGGTCGCTTCCATGCCGAGGCTCAGGCCGCGTTCGAGCATATGATGGCAGTGCATCATGCGCTCTTCGTTGTCCTTTGCGATGCCGTCGGCAGAGCACAGCGCGATGCAGATGGCGTCGTTGGCCGCAGCCAGATCGATATAGGAGATACGGGAGCCTGCGTCAGCGGAGTTGACGATGGGCTTGCCGTTCGTGCGGTTGTAGACCTTGATGCCGGCCTCGATGGCGCGCTTGTTGGCGGTATCGAGTGCCAGAGGCACGTTGTTGAAGTTCTCCTGCAGCAGCTTGACTGCCCAGGTCATAAGCTCGGGGCCGTTGGACTCGGCCGGGCCGATGTTGACGTCCAGATACGTTGCGCCGGCCTTGATCTGCTCGGCAGCACGCTTCAGGATGGGCTCGGGGTTCATGGTGTTCATGGCCTCGCGGATGACCGGGGAGATGCAGTGGATACGTTCGCCGATGGTGACGAACTTCGGGGACTCCGGATCACGCTGCTTGTAGCTCACACCCATGTCGACGACCTCGATGGCCGGGATGGACGCAGCGATCTTCTCGAAATCGAGCGGCGCGTTGGCGTCGGCAGCTTCCTTCTTCTCCGCGGCGGGAGCCTTGGAGGCAGCGGCAGCCTCGGCGGCCTTGATGTGTTCGCCGTCGCGCAGGTACTTGACCAGCTCGACCGCCTCACGGGTGCCGACGACGACGTTCCACTCAGGCAGCTTGTCCTGGATCTCGCCCTTCATGACGGCGACCTTGCCCGGAATGATGAGGGTGCGGTTGTTGATCTTGGAGGCGATATCGAATTCGTCAAAGAACTTCTTGACGGACGTGGAGGAGAACTTGCCCGCGGCCCATGCCGTCAGGACGGACATGCCGGATGCGTCGGTGATGAGCAGGTTCACGGGAATCTTGGAGCGCTCGAGTTCGCCGGAGACCAGGAAGTAGGTCAGCGCGAAGTCGACCGTCAGCGCGCAGGGATCGTCGGGACCGGCGCCGTTGATGGGGTAGATGCCGGGGGCGACCTTCATCGGCTTCTGCGGGTCGGTGAAGATGTTCTGGCGCAGGCCGTAGAGCGGCAGCGCCTCAGCGTAGCCGACCTTGTCCATGACGATGATGGAGCCGTACTTGACGACGAACATGGCGGCCAGAGCCGTCTCAAGATGCTCGTCATGGTTGCACAGAACGCCCAGATTGACAATGGAGGGATAGCCGAACGTGCGGTCGCCGTCCTTGATGGCGGTGCGGCGGACGAGCACAGCGTTTGCGAACGTCTCCTTGATGGTGGGAGCGGTCACGTCGAGAATGAGGTTCTTGTTGCCGGCCTTTTCGAGTGCGGCAACGGTATCGTGCAGCTCGGACAGATCCGTGCCGCTGACGCCCAGAACGAGGCCCGCCGCCTTGGCGATCTCGTTCATGTCGTTGAAGTTGTCCTTGTTTGCGCCGTTCAGGATGGGCTTGCTGTCCTTGATGGCCTCGACGGCAGCCTTCGCCGTCTCGACGTCCTTGGTGTCGATGATGACGGTGCGGTCGGGCAGAGCGGCTGCCTTTTTGCACAGTTCGACAAACTTCGCGCAGTCGCCTGCGTCGTGAACGAAGACGCACTCGACCATTTCACGCTCGCCGATACGCTCGTAATCGACCTTCTTGACGAGCGCGATGCGCTCTTCGATGGACGCGTCGTCCATGGAGGTATCCAGCGTCGCCGCGAACAGGTTGCGGTTGACGAGGGTCTTCTCGTGACGCATCATGACGGTCTCGCCGCCGAGCTTGTGCGCGCCGACCGTGATGGTCTGCATGGGAGGCGCGGTGGCCTCGGACAGAAGGGCGATCGCCTCTTCGGACATATACGGGCACTTGGTGATGGGAACAGCGCCCTGTGCGACCTTCATGCAGAATGCCATGCAGGTGGGGCTGCCGCATTCCTTACAGTTTTTCTTCGGAGATAATTTGAAAATGTCAAGACCTTTAACTGCCATAGTATGGTTCCCCCTCTCTGCTTACATCAGCGCGTCGATCATCTTGGCGATGGTCTTTACTGCTTCCGGATGGCGCAGAATGACTGCGTCGGAGCCGCCTGCCAGAACGGCGGCAGCGGTCGTGATCTCCATCTCGATGCCGCGCTCTTCCTGGCTGCCCCATTCGGGCATGTCTTCCTCGGACATAACGGCTTCCTTGACGCCCCAGGTGTCTGCGGAAACAGGGGTCATGATGGGCATTTCGAGCATGGCGTCCGCCTGCTTGAGCGCAGCGTCCTTCACGCGGTCGAGCGTGGAGGCGACGTACTCATAGCCGTAGCCTGCGGCAGCGGAGCCGACGTTCATGACGATGGACTGCGCATTGAAGCCCATCTGGGTGATGACGGTGTTGAGCTGCTTGGCGAGGTTGATGTCGACGGCAGATTCCGCGCCGACCTTCTGGCCGTAGGCCATACCGGCGGAGGCGACGACGGTCTTGTAGTCCTCGTCACGCGCGGACAGAACCAGAATGTTCTTCCCGGCCAGCGCTTCGGAGATCTTGTTGAACAGTTCGGTGTCCTTTTCGATGTTCTTGCAGCCCATGATGACGAGCGGCAGGGTCGTCGCGTCGGCGACGTCCTTGGCAAGCTGGACGCACTCTTCCACGGACTTGTTCAGACCGTTGGGATCTGCGCCCTCGAGGTGCAGGCAGATGAAAGAAGCGCCCTCGAGCGTTTCTGCACGCTTGGCCATTTCGGCCACGGTGGTGCAGCCGGCGTAGAAGGCCTTCTCGCCGGGCATGGTGTATTCCGCCATGCCGAGGTCGGTCAGCTCAACGCCGATCTTCGGTGCGTTCTTGATCTCAGCGTCAAACGTGTGGAACGGAAGCACGTTCTGACCGCCGATGGCCGTGGCCTTGTCGCCAACGCCCAGCACAACTTCATTGATGTGCGCATTGAACGCCTGTTTCTTGGGAACGAAAGGCATAGTTGTGAATCCCCCTATAAAAATATTGTCTTTTGCTTACAGCTTTAAGTCCCGCATGACGGCGGCGAGCGCCTTCTTGACGGGCGTATCGTCCGGCACCTGCGAGCTGGGCTTTCCTTCGCAGTCGTACTCGTAAACAGTCTCATCCTGCGGAAGAACGCCTGCCAGCTGGAGGCCGTACTTGTTTATCTCTTCCATGACGCCGGGGTTCAGAACCCCGTTCGGCGCACGGTTGACGATCAGCTTCATTTCGCCGGGCTTCAGATCCATCTCGCGGATCATCTCGGCAATGCGGCCCACGGCCTGAATGCCGCGGCGGGAGCAGTCGGAAATGAGGAGCATGGTGTCGACGTGCGGAAGCGTCCCGCGGCTGATATGCTCCAGACCAGCCTCGTTGTCTACCACCATGTAGCGGTAATTGCCGACGTATTTGTCGATCTGTGTTTTTAAAACGCCGTTGACGAAGCAGTAGCAGCCCTTGCCCTGCGTCCGGCCCATGACGAGCATATCATAGTCGTCCTCCTCAATGAGCGCGGAGTTGAACTTCATCTCGGCATAGTCGGCCTTGGTCATGTTGGCGGGCACGGTGCCCGTCTGCTCGGCGTGGGCCATTTCCTCGCGGATATCGCCCAGTGTCGTCTCGACCTCGACGCCCAGAACCTCGTTGAGGTTGGAGTTCGCGTCGGCGTCCACGACCAAAATGGGGCCTTTTTTCTGCTTGCACAGATAGTCAATGATCATGCCGCAGGTCGTCGTCTTGCCGACGCCGCCCTTTCCGGCAACTGCAATGATATGGGTTTTGGCCATAGAAAATCGCTCCTTGGAACGTGTTTCCGGCAGGCGGACATATGCCCGCCTGCCGAATCGGGATGCAATTAAACGAGGTCGATCAGACCGGCTTCCTTTGCGATGTAGGCGACATCATCGTACTTGTTGAGCGCGTACAGATGGATGCCGTCAACGCCGCAGGCGCGGTACTCGTCGATCTGGTTGATGGTGTATTCGATACCGGCCTTGCGGAAGCTTTCCTTCTTGCCGGCGACGTCTGCGTCGAACGGCTCCTTGTCGAACGGGTTCGGGAAGATCCAGTTCTTGGAGATGATCTCGCAGAGCTTGCGGTCCATGACGCAGCCGTTGCGGCTGAGGGCCATATTGATGGTTGCAGCCTGATCGAGGATCGGCATGATGCCCACGTCGACGGGCAGCCAGATCCCGGCGTTGCGGATGGCCTCAAGCCAATAGCGGAACGCGTCCATATCCCAACAGAGCTGGGAGATGATGAAGTCCGCGCCGTTGTCCTGCTTCTGCTTCAGGAAGGCGATGTCGGCTTCGAGGCTGCGGCACTGGATATGGCCCTCGGGAGAGCCTGCGACCGCGATGGTGAACTTGTCGCCGAACTCCTTGCGGACGAACTTGACAAGCTCGGTCGCGTAGTGCAGATCGCCGTTCGTGCCGGTCCAGCCGAAGGGCAGGTCGCCGCGCAGGGCGAGCATATGGTCGATGCCGTGGTCAAGGTAGGTCTGCAGCTTTTCCCTGATATCTTCCTTGGTGTTGCCGATGCAGGTGAAGTGCGTCACAGGGGTGCACTTGCCGTCCTTCTGGATCTTGTCCAGAACCTCCAGGTTCTTGCCGACGTTGGTGCCGCCGGCGCCGTAGGTACAGGAAATATAGTCGGGCTCAAGGGTGTAGAGCTTGTCCAGAACTCCGTCCTTGCCGCACAGCTTTTCCATGCCCACGTCCGTCTTGGGCGGGAAAACCTCGAAGGAGAATGTCGCTCTCTTTTCATAAATGTCCGCTACGCTCATAATTGCCTCCATATCCAAAATAGATTGCCTGAGTGGCTGCATACCGGCGCAGAGCCGGTATGGATTCGATACAAAATTATCGTATCACACTTGACCGGCAATTACAAGACCTGCGGCGTGCAAATATATGAAAAAAAGCATTTCTTTTTACATTCTTAGCATGGCTGGCGCGGGAAACTCAGATCCGCGTCATGAGAAATTTCTGGCTGACGCCGCCGGAGACGGCATAGACGGTCAGATCGCCGTTTTCCTTTTCGTCGACGGTCAGCTCCACGTCCTTCCCCTTGAGAAAGCCGCGCACCCATGAAACCGGGTCGTCCGTCTCGATCTCCGCAAAGAACACGTCGCGCATCTGGTTGTTGCCGCAGAGGTTCTGCACCTCGCGCACGACTTCGTACTCGGCCATATCAGGCTTTGACGATGACGGCGGTGTTGCCGACCAGATCGATGGTCGCAAGACGGCCCTCGACGCGGGTTTCGCGCTCGAACAGGTCGTAGAGCACAACGAAGCCGTCTTTGCAGTCGATGCGCTGCACATTGGACAGGATCAGGTTTTTCTGCTCGACGCTGTTTTCATAGACATTGGAAAGGCACATAACGTTTTCGCTCCTTATGCGTTCGGGGCCTGCATGGACGCCAGCACGGTGGACAGGCGCAGGTTGCCCTTTTCAAAATCGCTCACGGCCAGCATGATCTGGTCGTAGGCCGCCGTTTCGCCCATCTCCTGCAGCTGCTTTGCGAGATTCGCAAGCTCGTTGGCGTGGGAAGCGTTGTGGCCGACCATATATTTCATAAGAGCCATCAGCTCCTCCTTCGGGCTGTGCTCGCAGCCGCCGCAGGCGTCGCAGTGGGTGTGCGCGCAGTCCTCGTGGGAATGCGTATGCTCGTTTTCATGGTCGTGCGCATGGGCGTGCGTATGGGTGTGGGTCGTGCCGTCCGCATGGGTATGCGTATGGCTGTGGACGGTTTCGTCGTGGTCGTGGTCAAGGTGCATGGATGCTTCCTCCAGACTTTTTTTCTTGCTTGTATTATAGCTTTTCCGTTTGATTTTGTAAAGCAGTCGGGCGCACGTCTGTCTGTTTTTCCAAAAACTTTTTCAGGCATTTCCCGATTTTAAGTGGAATTTCCATGTGAAATATGATACATTACAAGTAATTTATGATATAAGGAGCGTTCCCCCATGGAACACGAGCATTCTCACGACCATGCGTACCTGCATGAGCACAACATTCCCCACCTGCACCACGAAACGGATACCCACGACGAGACGCACAATCATACCCACAGCCACGACGCCGCGAACGGCCACGGCCATGTGCACGAAAACACGCAGGCCGTCCTGAACCGGCTGTCCCGTGCCATCGGCCATCTGGAGTCCGTGCGGAAGATGGTCGCCGACGGCCGGGACTGCAGCGAGGTCCTCATCCAGATCGCAGCCGTGCGCGCAGCGATCACGAACATCGGCAAGGTGATCCTGCAGGACCACATCCAGCACTGCATCGTCGACGCTGTCGAGCACGACGACGAGCAGGCCCTCGACGCGCTGTGTCAGGCGATCGACAAGTTTGTGAAATAACAAAAGCACCGCCGGGGCTGTCCCACGAAGCGGCGTCCCCAAAACACAAAGGGGCTGCCTCCCGAAGAGACAGCCCTGCTCTTATTTTTATGGGGCTGCTTTGCGGCAGCCCCGCTCGGGTTTATATTCAGCGGCTCGAACGCCGGATAAGACGGAGCTTTGCGAACTGCTGCCCTTAGCCGTTCACGTTGTAGTCTGCGGAAAGCCGGTTCATGGCCGTCAGCAGCTTGTGGGTGTAGATAAACGGGCCTACGAGGATCAAAGAGCCCAGAATGCCCCAGCCCCAGAAGGTGCCTGCGCCAAATTGATAATCGATGCCGCGGCGCGTCAGCTCAGCGCCGATTCGGTCGGAAATCTTATGGTTCCAGACAAGGGGCACAATGCCCAGCGTCAGCCAGGAGAAGATGAACAGAACCAGGCAGTAGTGCATGGTTTTCTTGCCGTCGTATCTGCTTGCGATCGTATTGATATCCGTGCTGACGTTTGACATCACCACGATGCCGTAAATGCCAAAGGTGATCAGGGACAACAGGATGAATTTGACCAGACTGCGGGTCGTCGACAGCTGTCCGACAGGCCCTTTCTGCGTATCATCCAGCTTGCATCCGCAGTTCGGACAGACGAACGCATCGTCATGGACTTCAGTTCCACATTTTGAACAGTACTTCATAATTTTTCTCCTCTCTTATTCGTTCTTCTGGTTGCTTGCGGCGGCCGCTACTTGTTGTCGTCCATGCAGAGCAGGCAGATCCCGGCGACCAGACTGACAAACAGCAGCGTGCATACTTTCATTCCGGTGCTGATCGGCGTTCCGGTTTTCAGACAATTGAAGATCTTCACTGTCATCGGAATGCACCATGCCAATGGAATGAGCAGCCAGCCCTCAGCGATGCAGCCCAGGATCAAAAACACCTTTATGACCGTGACCATCGTATCGTCGCGTTGGGCGTTGGCTTGTGCGGCAGGCAGCTTCTGATCGACCCTGCACCCGCATTTCACACAGACAAAGGCGTCGTCGTTGATCTCCGCGCCGCAATGTGTGCAAAACATACTTCTCCCCCCTCTCCGGCAGCAAGCAGGTGTATCTTCCGTTGAAGCGCCGCTTTTACCTGCGTTATACAAATTTTATCATATTTCCCACTGCTTTTCAAGTCATGAACTGTATATATTTGTCGATTTTTCGGTCAATCTGTCGAAAAAATTCGGCAATGCTCCTGAGAACATCGCCGAATTCACCAAATTTCTTTTCCCAACTGAAGCGTCAGCTGCTTAATAGCTGCTGATGGGGAGCGTTTCGTCGTCCGAACCCTTCTGCACGTCGCGGATGACGATGTCATAGCTGTAAGTCTCGTTCACATGGACAGTCACGCGGTCGCCCTTTTTGTGACCCATGACGGCCTTGCCGACGGGCGATTCCTTGCTGATGAGGCCCTTGAGCGCGTTCTGGCGGAGCGTGGTGACCAGCTCGATGGTCTGCTCCTCGTCGTCCTCCTCGATATAGATCGTCACCTTGTCAAACAGGCCGATCTCGTCCGGGTTCGAGCTGGCGTCGATGACCTTCGCGGTCTTGATCATGCGCTCTAAGTACCGGATGCGGCTGTCGTTGCGGCTTTTTTCCCGCTTGGCTGCCTTGTATTCAAAGTTTTCGCTGAGATCGCCGAACTCGCGCGCGGTCTTCACGTCCTCAAGCAGCTGCGGCCGCAGCTGCAGGCGGCGGTACTCGACCTCCTGCTCCATTTTTTTGATATCGACGGCTGTCAATTCGTCATGCATATCGTTTGCACCTCCTGTGCAGCTTGTATTTTACGCGCTTTGCGTGAAAAAGTAAAACGGATTTTGCATTTTTCTGTTTCTGTGATACAATTTGACCATGACTTGCAGGAGGCCCGCCATGAACATCGAACCCATCGCCCGTATCCACACCGATTTTCCGACCAAGTTCGGCGTCCCGCGTCAGTCGGGGCTGGCGTCCGGGCTTGTCTCGACGATCGTGTTCGAGCTGCCGTACCGCAATCCGGACTGTCTGCGCGGCATCGCGGATTTTTCGCATCTGTGGCTCATCTGGGAGTTTGATAAGGTCGCGGGGGCAGGCTGGTCGCCGACGGTGCTGCCGCCGAAGCTGGGCGGCAAGACGCGCGTGGGCGTGTTCGCTACGCGTTCGCCGTTCCGGCCGAACCCGCTGGGGCTTTCCTGCGTGCAGCTTGTCAAGGCCGACCTTCATACGAAGGACGGCCCGGTCTTGTATGTCGCGGGCGCCGATCTGGTGGACGGCACGCCGGTCTATGACATCAAGCCGTATCTTCCGTATGCAGACAGCCATCCGGAGGCTGTCGACGGCTTTGACGGCAGGCGCGACGCCGAGCCGCTGACGGTCGTGTTCCCGCCGGAGCTGGAAGCGATGATCCCGGAGGAAAAGCGTGAAGGCCTGCGGCAGGCTCTCGCCTGCGGGCCGGTCCCCGGCTATCAGCACGATCCGGAGCGCCGGTACGGGTTTAATTTCGCGGGCTTCGACGTGCGCTTCCGCATCCGGGAGCGGGTGCTGACGGTGGTGGAGATTGTGCGGTTATAACGAACGCTGCGCCCTCCGACGCGCCTCCGGCGGCCCTGTCTTTTCCGCCTTGCTGGAAAAGACAGGGGAGAAAAGGGGCGATTAGACGCGTTTGGTGCGTTCTGCGGGTACGGTTCAGGTGAGTCCTGATTTATAGTCGCTGCGAGCACACGAACTCACCTTATGGGCGCTAGGGTACGCGCCGCCTGTTACGGTACAACAGATTTGTGAGTAGTTGCGATTTAATATCTGCGGTAAAAGCGCCTTGCGTTCAAAATTTGCAAGGCAGTACGGATTCGCCGGAGCCCTGTAGGGGCCGATGCCCACATCGGCCCGTTGGGAAGTTACGAATTCGCTGAAGATTTCCATAAAAACGGCGCATTCTGCCGGGCCGATGTAGGCATCGGCCCCTACGACGCCTTCAAGGACAGTGTCGGAATTTTTGAACTGGTCTTGGTTTCGCAGGAAAGATTCAAGAAAACCGAGTCGGTTTTCTTTCGGAGAAGCAAAAGAAAAAGTTGTACCGCAGTTGCAAATTCGTAGAAGACTTTCAGCCTTACAGCAGGCTCCTTCAATAATCCACCCGCATCAGGCACAGCCCCTGCGGAGGCGCGGTGTACCCGGCCTGCGTCCGGTCCTTCGCTTCGAGCGTCTGCCGGACGCTCTCCGGCGTGCGCTTGCCCTGTCCGACCTCCAGGAGCGTTCCGGTCAGGATGCGCACCATGTTCTGCAGAAAGCCCGTGCCGTGGTAATTGAAATAAAGATACTCCTTCCGCCGGACGATCTCGATGGAATCGACGATTCGCACGGTGGATTTTTTCATCTGCGGGTTCGAGCAGAAGCTTCTGTAATCATGCTCGCCGGTGAGATACTCTGCCGCGCGCTGCATGGCGGCAAGATCGGGCTGATAATCGAGCACGGTAACGTATTTCCGGTTGAAGACCGGCTTCGTATCGCCGACGTAGCAGGTGTAGGTGTAGAGCTTGCCGACGGCGCGGAAGCGCGCGTGGAATCGGTCGGCGGCAAGCTTCGCCTCCTGCACGCAGATATCGTCCGGAAGGTACCGATTCATGTAGTCGCGGATCTCCTCCGGCGTTTTCTCCGTGTCCATGTAGGCGTTGGCCGCCATGGCCCTTGCGTGAACGCCCGCGTCCGTGCGGCCCGCGCCGATGACCTGCACGTCCGTGCCGCACATCCGCGTCAGAACGGCTTCCAGCTTGCCCTGGATCGTGTCGCGGCCCGGCTGGCGTTCCCAGCCGAAATAGCGGGAGCCGTCGTAGCTGATGATAAATTTGAAATTTCTCATGACCGCTCTTCAAAGTCCTTCGTATACCGGCAGGCCGGGTAGTTGGAGCAGCCCCAGAATTTCTGTCCCTTGCGCGCGCCGGTCTGCCCGGTGCGCAGCACCATGCGCCCGCCGCAGCGTGCGCAGACAGGGACCTCATGCGTGGCCGCGCGGCGGATATGGCGCTCCGCCGCCGTTTCGCCCGCGGGCTCCAGCTGCAGCGCGTCATAACGGATGGCGGTGCATCTTGCCTTCATGGCGATCTCGACGGCCAGCATATCATAAAGCCGCCGCAGCTCCACCTCCGGCATGCCGCCTGCGAGCTTCCTGCGCAGATACTGCTCGGGCTTGCAGCCTACTTTTTTCTGAAACGCGCCGTAGAATTTCTCCCGGTCGCTTTTTGGTTGTTTTTTCGGATACATGGCTTTCCCTCCCATGCTTGCTGCGTCCAGTATACCACAATCGGTCTGTGAAAATCTACTTTGTTTTCTGGGCCTGTCATAAAAGGCTGCTGGCCGGAAATCCAAGCGGGACGGTGCTTACCGTCCCGCTTTTTGAAAATATCCGGCCTCCAGCAGCAGCGCAAGGCAGGCGTTGACCTCGTCGTCGGTAAAGAGCGGGCCGTATTTGCCCTTGACGGCGCTGGCCTCCGCGGACAGGTCGAGTCGACCGGCCTGTGCAAGCGAATCAAACGCGTCGGACGGACGGTTCCGCCTGCAAAGCTCCCGCACGGCGGAAACGCCGCCGGTGGTCTGCACGCTGCGCACGAAGCGCGTCACGGGACTGCCGCACAGAATGCGGGCCTGCTCGGCGTTCTGCAGCAGCTCCTGATCGAATAAAAGCTCCAGTCTGGTTCGTTCCATATCTGCTCCTATCGCATACTGAACTGGATCTGGTCACGCTGGCCAAGCTCGGACAGGCGCGTTTCGATGGCGCCGATGCTCCGCCCATGGCGGCGCGCGATCGTCTCGGTCGTGAGCCCCGCACCGTATTCCTGAAGCAGCCGCGCTTCCTCCTCCGCGCTCCAGCTTCGGCCCGCGTTTGTGGCGGCCGCGCCGTCGGCGCGCTCCTGCAGCTCCCGCAGGATGCAGTGCAGCGCCCGGATGATCTCGGGGCGGTTATAGACGCTCTCGTCCGGCAGCGGCCGGCCCGTCATGGGGTCGACGCCGTCTGCAAGACCGCGAAGCAGCTCGGCTGCGCGCTTGATCTCCATATGCTCACCTTTTCCGACGTTTTCTTCTATTATAGTACGAAAAACGCCGTGCTGCAAGCCCTTTTCCGGCAAAACTGCCCGCAGCCGGAGGAATTCCGGGTTCAGTTCATTTCTTCGATATAATATACGTAATCCAGCGACCGCAGCGCCTCGATGATCTCACCGTGCTTTTTATACTGCTTGAGCTCCGCGCTGCTTACGGTGAAGGAGACGGTGAACACGCTGAGGCCGGAATTCAAGTACGCGGGATTCGACTCGATATCGTCAATGCGGATGCCGAGGGCGCGGACGGTCGAGACGAAGCCCGGCAGATCGAGCTTGTTTTTCAGCTCCAGATGCACCTCAAAATGGTTCGAGCGGTCCTTCAGATGTGTTTCGAGCGCCGGAAGGCCCGACATACTGCACAGCAGCGCGAGAAACAGCACCAGCGCCAGCGTATACAGTCCCGCGCCGAGCGCCAGCCCCACGATGCCGCAGCACCAGAGGCCGACGGAGGTCGTCAGGCCCTTGATCTGGTTCTTGGAGCTGAAGAGGATGGAATTGGCGCTGATCGTCGTGATGCCGATGACGGCAGCCGCCGACAAAACCGGGATCGTGACCGGCAGAAGCTCCATGAGATACTGATCGATGAGCATCGTGGCTGTGCCCGCGAGGCTCACGAGAATGAACGTGCGAAGACCGGCCGAGTGCCGCTTGCTCGAACGTTCGCAGCCGATGATGGCGGCCAGCGCCATGCTGAGCGCCAGCCGGAGAAGAATCGAGCCGGGCGCCAGCTCCGCGCTCCACGGGCCGAGAAGTCCCGCGATCCAGTCTGTTTTCATATGCCGTTACCTCCTGAGATAGAAAAATCTGCGCTGCGCCTGCGTCTGGGCCAGCTGCTCCTCCGCCGCCTCGGTAAAGGCGGCTTCCTCCTCCGATATGTCGTTATCCAGCGCCGGAAGCTCGGACTGGATCTTCTGGATCCGCTCGATGAGCAGCTGCACGTCGGACTTCCGTTCGCCCGTTTCCGTGACCTCCTCCACGGCGGCAACGTCTTCGAGCCTTGTGGAATACGATCTGGACAAATACAGCGCCAGCTTTGCGCAGCCGGGGCCGATCAGCTCATACAGAACGCTGGACGCGAGAATGATGGTCTGCAGGTCGCTTCCCATCGTGCCGCCGAGCGTCCGCGCGCCGAGGGCGGCCAGACCGATGGCTACGCCTGCCTGCGGGATGAGCGCCAGCCCCAGATAATTGCGCACCAGCTTATCCTTTTTGACCAGCCTGCAGCCCAGCCATGCGCCCGCGTATTTGCCGAGAATGCGCACGAGGAAATAGCTCACGCCGATCACGAGCAGCGGCACGCCGTTCAGATTCCCGGACGAGGACACCAGCGCGTCCAGCTGGAACGACATACCGGAGCGGACGAAGAACAGAAGCAAAATCGGCGGACTGAAATAATTGAGCTGCTTGAAGAGCTTGTCGTCGTCCGCAATATTCGTATAGACCGTGCCCATCATCATGCAGCCGAGCAGGGGAGAGATATCCAGCAGCGCGCACACGCCGCAGAACGCGAACAGGAGCGCGACGGAGATGATCAGCTTATTGTCCTTCGAGCGCTTCTGGGGCATGAGCAGCTTCATGAACAGCCCGAACGCACTGCCCAGCGCCAGCACAAGCAGATTCAGCAGCACCGGCTTTCCCAGCGTTTCGAACGAAAAGCCGCTTGCGCCGCTTAAGGAAGCCAGCGCGACGGAAATGGCGATGGAATACAGAACCAGCCCCACCACATCGTCCAGCGCCACGACCTGCAGCAGCGTGTCGACGAAATCGCCCTTGGCTCCCGTCTGCCGGATGGTCATCATTGTCGAGGCCGGAGCCGTCGCCGAGGCGAGGGCCGCGAGCACGATGGAGAACGCCAGCTCGAGCCGGAGCACGAAAAACGTCAGAATAAAAATAAAGACCGAGGCCAGAACGGCTTCGAAGATCGTGATCCAGACGACCTTCATACCGCTTTTTTTCAGAACGGAGAGCTTGAAGAACTCGCCTGTTGAGAACGCGATGAAGGCCAGCGCGATATCGGAAAGAAAGTCCGTGCCGTCAATGATGCGCTGCGGCACAAGGTTCAGCACATACGGCCCGATGAGGATCCCGGCGAGGATATAGCCGGTCACATTCGGCAGACGCGCAAGCTTCGTCAGCCGCGTCATCGCGAAGCCGGAAAACAGCATCAGCGCGACAGAAATGATCACGCCCGCGACCGGACTTGTATTGGCGATCAGAGAAGAAAGGCCCGTAACGTTCACCTCCGATTTTACATGGATTTAAGATTTAACACAGTGTACCACACCGGAGCGCGTTCTGCAAGCCATTCGTGTCGGACGCAAAATTTCCCGTGAAAGGGGCTTGCAATCTCCCGGGGAAACCGATACCATAGAGACAGTAATTTGCAGGAGGCGTACCTATGCAGAAACAAGCACCGAAGCTCGTCATCATGGCCGCCGGAATGGGCAGCCGCTTCGGCGGGCTCAAGCAGATGGAGCCTGTCGACCGGGAAGGACACAGTATTATCGATTTTTCCATGTACGACGCAAGACGCGCAGGCTTCCGTGATCTTGTCTTTATTATCAAGCGTGAGCACGAGGCGCTCTTCCGGGAGCGCATCGGGACCCGCATGGAGCGGTTTTTCCATGTCGAATACGTCTATCAGGAGCTGACGGATATCCCGGCGGGATATTCTGTCCCGGACGGACGCGTCAAGCCCTGGGGCACGGGACAGGCCGTTGCCTGCTGCCGGAACGTGCTGCACGGGCCGTTCGCGGTCATCAACTCCGACGATTTCTACGGCCGCACGGCGTTCAGCACGATCTATGAGTTTCTGCGCACGAACGACGATGAGCACTGCTACGCCATGGTCGGCTACCGGGTGCGCAACACCGTGACGGAGTTCGGCTCTGTGGCGCGCGGCGTGTGCGAGGTCGAAAACGGGATGCTCACGAGCATTACCGAGCGGATGCAGATCTACCAGCGCGGCGACCATGCCGCCTATACCGAGGACGGCACACAGTTTGTCGACCTGCCGGGCGACACCATTGTGTCCATGAACCTCTGGGGCTTTACCCAGCCGATGGTGTCAGAGCTCTGGTCGCGGCTCAGCACGTTCCTCGCGCAGCAGGTCCCGCAGAACCCGATGAAGTGTGAGTTTTATCTTCCGAACGCCGTCAACCAGCAGCTGGAGGATGGAACGGCCCGTGTGCGTGTGCTGCCCTGCGAGGAGGTCTGGCATGGCGTGACCTACCGAGAGGATCTGGCCTCCGTCAAGGAGGCGATCTGTGCGCTCAAGGCCGCAGGCGTCTACGAAGAACGCCTCTGGCCGGACTGATCCTGTCTGAACGCAGAACCGATCAAAAGAGGCTGTCCCGGATACGTGCGGGACAGCCTCTTTGTGCTGTTATACTCAGATCTTCATGGCAGCCTCATAGGCACGCCAGACGACGGAGCGGAGGTTTCCGACGCGCAGACAGTCGCCGACGAGCTGGACGTTTTTATGGCCCTTCTCCTCGACGAGCGGCGTGGAGATATAGCCGGCGGAGGAAATGACGGTGTCGCACGGGATCTCGACGGAGGAGCCGTCCTTTGCCGCGCAGACAATGGAGCCGTCTTTGACCTCGCGGAGCGTCGTTTCCAGATAGACGGGCACCTGCTTCCACGCGAACCACTCGCGCAGATACGAGCTGTTGGCAAGGCACACGCCCTTCTGGGACACCAGATCGTCCTTCATCTCGACGATCGTGACGTCTTTGCCCTGCAGCGCCAGCTCATACGCGATCTCGCAGCCGGTCAGGCCGCCGCCCACAACGGCGATCTTTTCACCCACGGGTGCGCCCAGCAGATATTCACAGGCCTCGAGCATCTTCTCGTGGCCGGGAACCTTTTTGAGCACGCGCGGGGTCGAGCCGGTGGCGATGATGACGGGGTCAGTGCCGAAGGACGCGATCTCTTTGACCTCGGTGTTCAGGCGGACCTCCACGCCGAGCTTTTCCATCTCCCGGCGGTACCACGTCAGAAGGTCGCGGAGCTTACCTTTATAGCTCTCGGATGAGGCCGCGATGAACGTGCCGCCGAGCACGCCGGACTTTTCATAAATAATGGGCTTGTGGCCGCGCAGCGTCAGCACGCGGGCAGCCTCCATGCCGCCGATGCCGCCGCCGACGATGTGGACGGTCTTCGGATCGTTCGTCTTTTTGATATAGTGCTTGTCCCACTGCATCATTTCGGCGTTGACCGCGCAGCGCGCCAGATGCAGGGAGTCGCTCAGATCCTGATCATTCGGCACGCCCTTGTAGTGGCACATATTGAAGCAGCCGTTGTGACAGAGGATGCACGGGCGGATATCGTCCTCACGGCCCTCAAGCACCTTGGTGAACCACTCCGGGTCGGCCAGGAAATTCCGCGCAAAGCCCGCGCCGTCCAGCCTGCCTGCGGCAATGGCCTCCGCGGCAGCGTCCAGCGTCATGCGGCCCGCGCAGACAACGGGAATGTCGACGAACTTTTTGATGTGCTCGACCTCCGCCAGATTGCAGTTTTCGGGCATATACACCGGCGGGTGCGCCCAGTACCACGCGTCATACGTGCCGTTGTCGCAGTTGAGCATATCATAGCCCGCATCCTGCAAAAACTTCGCGGCGATCTCGGACTCGGCCATGTCGCGGCCCGCCTCGACATACTCTTCGCCGGGCAGCGCGCCCTGCCGGAAGCCCTTGGTCTTCGAGACGACGGAATAGCGCAGCGACACCGGGAAATCCGGGCCGCAGGCGGCCTTGATGGCCTTGACGATCTCGGCGGCGAAGCGGTAGCGGTTTTCAAGACTTCCGCCATACTCATCCGTGCGCTTGTTGACGTAGTGGAGCGTAAACTGGTCGAGCAGATAGCCCTCGTGCACGGCATGGACCTCCACGCCGTCGACGCCCGCGTCCTTGAGCAGTTTGGAGCTTTTGGCGAACGAGTCAATGAATTCCTGAATTTCCGCCTTCGTCATCTCGCGCGACGGCAGCTTGTCCGACCACCGGTTGGGCGACGGGCTGGCCGAGGCCGTGATCTTGTCGAGATCCATGACCGGCTTCGACAGCACGCGCAGCACGGGATTGTTGTAGAGCTTTTCCATCATCTCGGACACGGTAAAGCTCCGGCCGAAGCCCGCCGTCAGCTGCACGAACAGCTTCGCGCCCGTCTTATGGAACTCCGGCATCCACTTTGCCAGATCGTCGTACATCTTCTTATTCTTGTGCAGCCACTGGCCGTACATCGGATTATACACCGGCTGACAGCCGGGCAGGACAAGACCGGCATTGTTTTTCGCAACTTCAAGGATAAAGCGCGCGCCGTCCTTGTCAAAATGGTTCCATTCCATCCAGCCGAACAGATCCGTGCCGCCCATGCTGGTGAGCACGATGCGGTTCTTGAGCTCGACCCTGCCGATCTTCCACGGCGTCAGCAATGGCTTATAGCTTTCCTTCAAAACGATTCTCCCCTTTTCGTTTTTTGATGCGCGGACGCTTCCGCGTATGGATCTGATCCCAGTTTAAACGAAGACCGGCAAAATGTCACGGTTTATTTTCATGAATCTGCCCAAAAGCACCGCGAATCCCTTGACAGGGTACGCCCCTGTACGTATGATAAGCCTATAAATTTTATATGTAATCGAGGGTGCTATGCTCAATCAATTTTCAAGAACGCAGCTTCTGCTCGGCACGGAGGCCATGGAGAAGCTGAAGCGTGCGCGCGTGGCCGTGTTCGGCATCGGCGGCGTGGGCGGCTATGTCTGCGAGGCGCTTGTGCGCAGCGGTGTCGGCGCGTTTGATCTCGTCGACGACGACAAGGTCTGTCTGACGAACCTCAACCGGCAGATCATTGCCACGCGCAAAACCGTCGGCAAGTACAAGGTCGAGGTCATGCGCGAGCGCATTCTGGAGATCAACCCGGACTGCGACGTGCGCGTGCATCAGTGCTTCTATCTGCCGGAGACAGCGGATCAATTCAATTTTTCGGACTATGACTACGTGGTCGACGCCGTCGACACCGTCACAGCCAAGGTCACGCTGGTTCTCGAGGCGCAGAAGGCGGGTATGCCCATCATCAGCTGCATGGGCGCGGGCAACAAGCTCGACCCGACCCGCTTCCGCGTGGCCGATATTTACAAAACCAGCGGCTGCCCGCTTGCGCGCGTGATGCGCACGGCGCTCAGAAAGCGCGGGGTCAAGCATCTGAAGGTCGTCTATTCCGATGAAATTCCCACAAGACCCATCGAGGATATGTCCATCAGCTGCCGCAGCCACTGCATCTGCCCGCCGGGCGCAAAGCATAAGTGCACCGAGCGCCGCGATATTCCCGGCAGCACAGCCTTCGTGCCGTCGGTGGCAGGACTGATCATCGCGGGCGAGGTCGTAAAGGATCTCGCAAAGGGCTGAGGAGGGGTTTTATGAAGCTCATGATCGCATCGGATATCCACGGCGCGGCGGGGTACTGCCGTGAGCTGCTGGCCGCGTTTGACCGGGAAGGGGCCGATAGGCTTTTGCTGCTGGGCGACATTCTCTACCACGGCCCGCGCAACGATCTGCCGGATGAATACGCGCCCAAGCAGGTGCTGGCCATGCTCAACGAGCGGCGCGAACGCCTCTTCTGCGTGCGCGGCAACTGCGACACGGAGGTCGACCAGATGGTGCTGACCTTCCCGATCCTGGCCGATTACAGCATTTTCCAGTCCGGAAGCCGCCTGATCTACGCCACGCACGGCCACGTCTATAACACCGCGCATCTGCCGCCGCTCTGCCCCGGCGATATCCTCCTGCACGGCCACACGCACGTGCCCGCGTGGGAGCCGTTCGGCGAAAACAACCTCTATCTCAACCCCGGCTCTGTCTCCATCCCGAAAAACGGCTCCGCACATGGCTATATGACGCTGGAGGATGGCGTTTTCGAATGGAAAACGCTCTCCGGCGGGGTCTATCACACACTGACACTGTAACATTTTTTTGCAAACTGATGCCCCCGGCGAGAGCCGCCGGGGGCTGTTTTTACGGTTCCAGAAGCCTGCGGGCCTGCGTGAAAAATTCTTCGCGGGAAAACAGGACGTTGAGCGCCTGCAGCAGCGCGTTTGCGCTCATGTGCGCGGGCAGGCTGAGCGCCTTTAAAAGCGCGGCGCGCTTTTTTGCGCTTTCAGGGCCGCCGGAAAGGCCGAGGGCGAACAGATCCTGCTTGGTGATCGGCTCCCTTGCAGGCGGAGGCGTACTGCCGTCTGCAAATTCAGCGCCTGCGTTGCGCAGGGCTTTGAGAAGAATTTCGGGCGTCATGCCCTCCACGCCGAGCAGCCCTTCTTTTCCGGGGGCTGCTTTTCGTTTTTCTTTGCCGGGAAGGTCGGGAATATACGCGTGCAGCACGCCCGTTTCCGGCAGCGCGCTTTTGAGCGTGTTGCGGATGAGAAACCCCGCGCCGTCCGAATCGGTCAGGATCACAAGGCCGGTCGTCTGTGCAGCCTGCTGCAGCAGGCGCAGAAGCGCCGGGTCTTTCATGCCGGTAAAGCCGTTTGTCGTGAAGATCGCCGTGTCGACAAGCTGCCGCAGCGTGTTCTGATCGTATTTTCCCTCAACGACGATGGCCTGCCGGAGTTTCAGCTTATCCATGCTGCGCCTCCTGCGCAAGCCGGACGAGCAGCAGCTCCAGAAGCTGCTCCTGTTCGCCTGCGCTCGTCTTCATGGCGAGGTCCGTATCCAGAACCAGCTGGATGGCGCTCTGGCAGAAGCGGTCGGTCACACGGCGGGCCGCCGTCATGGTCAGACCCGCGGGATAGCTCTTGAGCCCCGTCAGCTCCATCAGCTCCTTCTGTCCGCCGCCAGAGGAGAGAATGACCCGCGCGTAATAGAGCCTGCGCAGCTGCGCGCCGATGGCACCCAGCACAACGATGGGGTCGGTCTGCATGGCGTAAAGCTCCTGCAGTTTGAAAAGGGCCTTTTCAAAATCCCGGTTCACGACCGCGTCGCTGATGTCAAAGGTCTGCGCGCTGAGCGCCGGAATGACCACTGCGTCAATGGCCCCGCGCGTGATGGCCTCGCCCTCCTGATAGGCGGCGATCTTGTCGATCTCTCCGCCGAGCGTGGTCATCAGCCCGTCGGTGCGGAAGATCAGATACTGACACAGCTCGTCCGTGACGCTCTTGCCGTGCGCGCGGAAGTGGCGCGTGATCCACGCGCACAAACTGCGCTCGGACTGCTTGCCGAACGAAACGATCTGCGCGTGCTCCTTGACGGCGGCCGCCAGCTTTTTCATCGTGCTGTTGATCTTAAATTCCACCGTGTCATAGACGAACAGCACGCAGCAGTAATCCGGGATATCGGACAGAATGGCGGCATATTGCTCCCGCGCGCCTTCCGGCTGCTTGAACAGGTCGACGTCGTCCACGCGCACGAGCGTCCGCTCGGCCATCATGGGCATGGCGTCGATCGCGTCAGCCAGCGCCTGCGGCGTGCAGTCGTCGGCGGAAAAGCGGTGGAAGTTAAACTCGCCCGCCGGGCCGTCGGTGAGTTTTTTCGTGGCAAGCTCCACATAATGGCTGCGCAGAAACGCTTCCTCACCGCAGATGATATAAAAGCTGCCGAGCGTTCCGGCCTTCAGATCCGCTTTGAAGCGGCGCTCAGCCTCGGCAGCGGCGTCGTCAGGCTTTTTTTTTGCCATTTGCTTACCCCCTGATGGTGATGGTGCCGGACAGATCGGTGCGGAAGACCGCCGCGCCGGCTTTTTCAATGCGGCGGAGCGTTTCGTCCGCCGGATGTCCGAATCGGTTGTCCGCACCCACAGAGATGAGCACGGCCTCCGGCCGGATGGCGCGCAGAAGCGCCTCAGATGTAGACGTAGCCGCGCCGTGATGCCCCGCGACGAGCACGGCGGCATGCGGCAGGTCGTGCGTGGACAGCAGCCGGTATTCCGCCTGCTCAGACAGATCGCCGGTCACTAGAATATCATATTTTTCGCCCGCTGCCAAGACGCAAAGCCCGGTATTGCTTTCCTCCGCGCTTCCGGTGGGCGCGAAAATGCGCATCCCATCCGGGAGCGTCAGATCGTTCGTGACAAACCGGATTTCAGCGCCCGCCTGCGCGGCGGCGAACAGGATTTTCGTGCGGAGGTTATTTTCCGGCGATACGTCCGGCACATAGAGCGTTTTGACGCGCACGCGCCGCAGAAGCTGCCGGACGCCGTTGCAGTGGTCAGCGTCAAAATGCGTGAGAATGAGCCGGTCGACCTGCGTCACACCGCGCGCAAGCAGAAACCGCGCGGCTGTCTCGCCGCTGGCATCCTCCTGCCCGCCGCAGTCGATCACGCTGACGCTTTCTCCGCTGCGGCTGACGAGGCACTGTCCCTGCCCAACATCGAGCATGGAAAAGCAGGCCTCCGGCAGCGCGTAATCCGCGCAGGAAAGCCCCATGCAGCAGGCCGTGACGAGCACGGCTGCGGCAGCGGCCTGCCAGAACTGGACGGCCCTCGGGCGCAGGGCCAGCAGAAGCGCAAGCCCATAGAGAAAGGCCGCCGCTGCGATCAGATATCCGTTTTCAAGATAAAGCGCTGCGAACGGGAGCTTTGCCGCGCCCCGCACGAGCAGCAGCACCAGCTGCACCGGCCAGCTCAGCACCCATGCGCAGACGCCTGCCGCCGCCGGAAGGGCCAGCGCAAGCAGCGCCGTGAGCAGCCCGGCACAGAAAACGATCGAGAGCATCCAAAGCGCCAGCACATTCACGACCGGCGCGGCAAGCGAGACAGTTCCAAATTGAAGCGCCGTAATGGGCAGCGCGAAGACCATGGACGAGATCGTGCAGCAGAGCGCCGTCAGCATGGCGCGCAGAAGCGAGCTGAGAACCGTTTTGGGGCGCAGCAGGCGCGTAAGGAACTGGTTTTCCGAAAGGCTCCGGTAAAGTCCGCCCGCAAAGAAGACGATCCCCGCCGTCGAAGCGAACGAAAGCTGCAGCCCCACGCTCAGAAGCGACCACGGGTTCTGCATCAGCAGCACAAGAAGGGCTGCACAGATAGTCGTCGGCGGGTCATTCTCCCGGCGCACGAGCGGCGCGCACAGAACCAGCGCCTGCATCACGCCTGCACGGACTGCGGAGGTGGGTGCGCCGGTCATGACGATAAAAAACACGGCGGCAGGCAGACCGAGCGCCGCCGCAAGCCGGTGGTTCCCGCCGCAGAGCAGCAGGATCATGCCGAGCAAAATCGAAACGTGCATACCGGACACGGCGACGGCATGGTAAATGCCCGCGATGGCCAGATCGTTCTGATCCTCGTAGCGGAGCCCTGTTTTATCGCCCAGCAGCAGCGCCTGTACAAAGCCCGCCGTGTCAGACGGGAATGCGGACTGGATCGCCGCGCGGAGGCGTTCGGCAAACAGAGCCGGGGCAAGCCAGACTGATGCGCGGCCCGGCTCGGCGTGCAGCGTTTCGCGGCAGCCTGCCGTCAGGAATACGCCGCGCGACAGATCGTAATCCTTGCCGCGCAGATGCTTTTCCTGCGCCGTGGTGAACTTTGCCGTGCCGGACAGGAGGCTTCCGGGAAGGATCTCACCGTCGGCCTCGTCAAAGTAAATGACCGCCGTGCAGCTTTTTCCGTCCAGCGTCAGCCGGGCGGAGACGGACTGCCCGTAGCTGCTTTCCTGCGGAGCGGCAAGCGCCTGCGCGGAAAACGCGGCTGTTTCGCCGGAAAGGTCTGCAAACGGGCGCAGAAAAAGCGCCTCGTACCCACGGCACCAGGCAAATCCGGCCAAAAGGCCCAGCACGCAGACCGCCGCCCGGCGCAAAATCGGACGCCGGAGCAGAAACAGCAGCGCACAGACCGCTGCAAGCGCGGCGAGCAGCACGCCTGGCGCACCGTGCAGCAGAAACAGATACAAACCAGCGGCAGCGGCGAAGCCGCCGGTGAACAGGCAGAGCCGTCGCATGGGCCGTCTCCTTCAAAAAGCAGAAAAACCGGGCGCACTGCGAGCAATGCGTCCGGTTCTGACAGGCTTATTCTTCTGTCTTGGGGGCGTCCTCGGCGGGAGCTTCCTCAGCGGGGGCTTCTTCCGTCTTCGGAGCCTCGACGGCGGGCGTCTCGTCAGCCTTGGGCTCGTCGGCGACAACGATCTCAAAATCGTCGTCCGTGGGAGCGGCCTCGGTCTCGGCGGGCGCTTCGTCTTCGCGGAGGGAGGCGATGAAGTCCTTCAGCTCGGCGATGGCCTTCTTGGACTCGTCGATCTTCTGACACCACGGCAGATACTCGGCAGTGTCGAGCTCTTCACCGACGGCGTAGTCGCGGTAATACAGCTTGCCCAGCTCGATCTCGGCCTTCTTGACCTTGTCTTCCTCGGCATAGATGGAAATGTTGGCCTTTGCGACGGCGGCCAGCTCCTTCGCCTTTGCGGCGGCAGTCTGGGCGGCCTCTACGGCCATGTTCTTTGCAGCTTCAAAATTTTCAGAAAAACGCATGGGAGAAGCTCCTTTCAGCAGCATATTTGCTTTGTTATTTCCTGTAGTATACCACCTGCCCGAAAAAAATGGAATAGGCAAGTGATGCGGAATGTCAGTTATTTTGTAAATTTTCTTTTAATCGTCCTGTTTTTCATCCGCCTGCGGTTCTTCGCGTTTGCGGTTGACGTAGAGCGATTCGCGCGCGGGCTTCTTTTTGACGAGCACCCACGCGAGGATTCCCGCCGCGGCAAGGAAGGAAACTGCCGCCACAAGCTGGCTGACGCGGATGCCGGTGGAAAACAGGTACAGACTGTCGGTGCGCAGCCCCTCGATCCACACGCGGCCAAGGCCGTACCACGCCACATAGGCCAGGAACACCTCGCCGTCGAATTTCCGCTTTTTCGAGAAGAAATGCAGGCCGATGAAGCCGATCAGGTTCCAGACGGATTCATAGAGGAACGTCGGGTGGTAATACGTCACGACGCCGGACGCATCCTGCAGGCCCATCTTCAAAAACGTATCCGTGACAGCGCCGTGCGCCTCGCGGTTCATAAAGTTTCCCCAGCGGCCCATAAGCTGGCCGATGATGACGCCCATGCCCGCCACGTCGAGCAGGACGGGAGCCGGGATTTTCTTGCGCTTCGCAACGACGAGCAGCGTGATCGCGCCGCCGATGATGCCGCCGTAGATGGCAAGCCCGCCCTCCCAGATGTAGAGGATGGAAATGGGATCGTCGGCGTAAAGCTCCCAATAGAAAATGCAGTAATACAGACGCGCGCAGATCACGCCGATGGGTACGGCCCAGAGGATCATGTCAAGCACGTCGTCCTGCGTGATGCCGAAGTCCTTCGCCCGCGCGAGCATATAGAACACGGCGAGCAGGAACCCGGCGGCAATGATGATGCCGTACCAGTAGATGTCCTTCCCAAAGACCGTAAAGGCCACGGGGTTTGGATCGATCTCGATGCCGAGATTCGGGAATGTGATGGGAGATGCGAGAAACATATGAATTCCTCCTAATGAATTGAGAGGCGTTTGCCTCCGGCGGCCCTGTCTTTTCGCTCGCAAGAGAAAAGACAGGGGAGAAAAGAGTGCTGGGACGCGTTTGGTGCCTGCTGCGGGTACAATTCAGGCGAGGACCTGAATTTTAGTCCCTGCGAACACACCAAGTCACCTTACGTGCGCTGTGGTACGCGCCGCCTGTTATGGTACAACAGATTTGTAGGTAGCTGCGTTTTAATATCTGCGGTAAAAACGCTTTGCGTTCGAAATTTGCAGGGCAGTACGGATTCGCCGAAGAGTTCCGTTAAAATAGTGCATTCTGCCGGGCCGATGTGGGCAGCAGCCCCTGCAATTGGTGCGTCCAAAATCTACGCTTCTTCCGGCGCAGCAACGCTGAGCGCGGCGCGTTCCGGTGTGACTGTCTGCATCAGCAGCGCTTCTGTGTCGGAAAGCGTGATGGAATCCAGCAGATCAAACTCGCAGAAGCAGTCTCCGCCTGCGAATATGGCCTCGCATATACGATAGCAGGTCGATTCGAATCCGTCAAGCTCCCGCAGGAGTCTGCCGCGCACGGATTTTTTCAGCCGTGCAAAGCGCTCCGGCGAAAAGCTGGTCTTCGGCGCCTGCAAAATGGCCTCCAGCACCGCCTCCGGGTCACGGCCCGCGCCGCCGGCCTGCAAAAACGCCGCGCCGGGTACGCGTGTGAAGCCGGAGGAAAAGTCCGCGTCGATCAGTCCGTGCGTATAAAGGTCCTCGTACAGTGCCGCGCTTTCGCCCAGCAGCAGCTCTGCGGCAAGCTGTCCGGTCAGCTCCTGCCGGAGCGGGTTGGCGGACGGCGCGGTCTTGAAGCCGATGGCAAACACCGGCTGGCTGACCGGGAGCGTCCGGCGCGTTCTGTGCCGGAACGCGCGAGCAGGCTCCGCTTCACCGCAGGGACGCGCGGGAGGCGGCGAGAAGTCCGGTGGCAGGACCTCCCGCGCAAGGCGCGAGACGGCCTCCGCGTCCACGTCGCCCATGACGGTGAACGCCATGTTGGACGGGACGTAAAACGCGTCAAAGCAGCGCCGCAGCAGCTCTGGCGTGACGGCGCGGATGGAGCGGCGGGAGCCCGCAATGGGAATGTGGATGGGGTGGCGGCGATACAGTGCGCGGCACAGCCGCTCCTGCGCGCAGTCCTCGGGCGAATCGTCGTAGAGCGCAATTTCGTCGGCAATGACGGCACGCTCCGCTGCCATTGCTTCCGGCGGGAAGTACGGCGTCGAGGCCATGCGCAGAAGCAAGCGCAGACAGTCCTCAAAGTGTTCCGTGCAGGTGAAATAATAGCCGGTCATCGCATAGTCGGTAAAAGCGTTCGACTCCGCACCGAGGCTGGAAAATTCCGTCTCCGGGTCGCAGTCCGGGAGGCAGAACATCCGGTGCTCGAGAAAATGCGCCGTGCCGTCCGGCACGGTCTGCCAGCCGCCGCTTTGCGGAAGCTGTGTGTCGCATGAGCCAAAATTCACGCCCAGAAACGCGAATTTCCCGGCAAAGCCCGGCTTCGGCACGACGCGCAGACGCAGGCCGTTCGGCAGCGTTTCCAGATAACAGCGCTCACTGAGCGCGGGATAGTCCTTCCAGCTCATGCTTCCTCCAGCGTATAGACCGCATCGGGCCGCACGCGCCGCGCAGCGGCGCAGACGTCCTCCGCCGTGACGGCGCAGAGCGCTGCGGCCAGTTCGGCGGGGCTTTGCAAAATGCCCTCCGCCGCCCGGCCTGTGTAAAATTCATCGAGCCTGCCGGGGCTGTCGCACAGCAGCCGCAGATCGGAAAGCAGCCCCGTGCGGGCCGTTTCCAGCTCAGACTGTGAAAAGCGGCCCGCGGCCAGCTCCGCAAGCTGATGCAGAATTTCCTGCTCGACAGCGGGCAGATCCGCGCGTCCGCAGCCTGCGGACGCAGCGAGAATGCCCTTGTGGCCGTCGTACCAGCTCCCGGCCTCGTAGCACAATGCCATCCGCCCGCGCACGACGGTATAGAGCCGATTCTGTTCGCCTCCGCCGAGCATCGCGTTCAGAAGCAGCATCGCGGGATACTGCGCGCTTCGCAGCGTCACATCCGTGCGGAAGCCCAACGAGATCCGGCTCTGCGCAAGCGGCATTGTTTCGGAAAACCTCCGAAGCTCCTGCGGCAGCGGGCTGGGGTTTGTTCCGACCGGGACGCAGGCCGTGCGCGGCAGATGCGCCAGAAGCGGCTGCAGCAGCGCCTCCGCTTCTCCGACGGATTTGCTGCCGAGATAGAAAAGCTCCACGCGCGACGAGGCCAGCACCGACTTATCGTGCGCCCAGAGCGTGCGCACGTCGATTTTATCAAGCTCTTCCGGCTCTCCGAGACGGCCGCAGGCGTAGCGTTCGCCCCGGCACATGGCCCGGAGCAGCTGCCGCTCACAGTACGCGCTCTTGTCGTCCAGTACGCTCTGCATGGCGTTTTGCAGATTCCGGCATTCCTGCGAGACAAGCTCCGGCACGAACGCGCCGTGTTCCGTTCGCGGGCAGAACAGCAGCTCGGAGACAAAGTCCAGCAGGTGCGAAAAAACGGCCTCGCCCGCATATTGGTCTTCCAGACAGTCGGCAAACAGGCCCGTGAGCTGAATTTCTCCCTTTTTGCGCACCAGCGCACCAATGGACGCGCCGTGCAGTTCGTCCAGCCGGTCGGCGATGGCGCGGATGGAGGGCGTTTTTTCGCTGCCGCGCAGGAGTACGCTCGGCAGCAGCGCGTTCATGGCCGCCTCGCCTGCGCGAAGCGGCCTGAGGAAGCTGAGGCTGAAGCAGGCGGTCTTGAACCGCCCGTCCTGGATAGACGTGAGGAACACGCCCGGCAGGAGCTCTTTTCTTGTCGTCATGTTATTTCTTGTCTGCCTCCGTGCGCAGGCGGATGATCTCGTCGCGCAGGACGGCGGCATATTCGTATTCCATCATGTGCGCGGCCTTGCGCATCTGCGCTTCGAGCTTTTCAATCTCACGCGCAAGCTCCTGCCGCGTCATCTTTACGCCGCCCTTGCCCTTGTGTTCCGGTGTGGGCGAGGCGGAAATTTCGATCAGATCCCGGATGGATTTCACGATGGTCTTCGGCACGATGCCGTGCGCCTTGTTATACGCATCCTGAATCTGGCGTCGTCTTGCCGTTTCGTCCATGGCGGCACGCATGGCGGGCGTGATCTTATCCGCGTAGAGCAGCACACGGCCCTGCGCGTTTCTGGCCGCGCGTCCGATGGTCTGGATGAGGCTCGTTTCCGAGCGCAGGAAGCCCTCCTTATCGGCGTCGAGGATCGCAATCAGCGATACCTCCGGCAGATCAAGGCCCTCGCGCAGCAGGTTGATGCCGACGAGCACGTCAAACTTCGCCATGCGCAGATCGCGGATGATCTCCATGCGCTCCATAGCCCCGATGTCCGAGTGCATATAGCGCACGCGGATGCCGTTTTCAGTCAGGTATTTCGTCAAGTCCTCTGCCATTTTCTTCGTCAGCGTCGTGACGAGCGTGCGCTCGCCCTTGTCCGTCGTGGCGTTGATCTCGCCGATCAGATCATCGATCTGCCCCTCGATGGGGCGCACGAAGACCTCCGGGTCAAGAAGGCCCGTGGGCCGGATGACCTGCTCGGCGATCTGTCCGGCGCGGGAACGCTCATACTCGGCAGGCGTGGCAGAGACGTAGATGGCCTGATGGATGCGGTCTGTAAACTCGTCGAAGGTCAGGGGGCGGTTATCATACGCCGACGGCAGGCGGAAGCCGTAGTCGACGAGGCTTTTCTTGCGTGCGTGGTCGCCGTTATACATGGCGCGCACCTGCGGCAGCGTGACGTGGCTCTCGTCGACGAAGAGGATGAAATCGTCGGGGAAGTAGTCCAGCAGCGTCGTCGGCGGGGTGCCGGGGGCGCGGCCGGCAATAACGCGGGAATAATTTTCAATGCCGGAGCAGAAACCGATCTCCTGCAGCATTTCCAGATCGTACTGCGTCCGCTGGCGGATGCGCTGCGCCTCAAGCAGCTTGTCGTGCTCCTCGAAAAAGCGCACCTGCTCCCACATTTCGGCCTCGATGTCCTTCATGGCGCGGGCCATTTTCTCTCTCGATGCGACGTAATGCGACGCGGGGTAGATGGCGACGTGGTTCAGAATGCGCTCCGGTACGCCGGTGACGGCGTTGACCTCGGAAATGCGGTCAATTTCATCGCCGAAAAACTCAATGCGGATGGCCCGGCCAGACCAGTAGGCGGGATAGACCTCCAGCGTATCGCCGCGCACGCGGTAGGCGTTGCGGACGAAGTTGAGGTCGTTGCGCTCATAGCGGATCTCGGTCAGCTTGCGCATAAGCTCGTCCCGGTCGTATTCCATGCCGGGGCGGAGCGAAACGACCATGTTTTTATAGTCGATCGGGTCGCCCAGGCCGTAGATACACGACACGGACGAGACGACGATCACGTCCCGGCGCTCGGACAGCGCGCTCGTCGCGCTGTGGCGCAGGCGCTCGATCTCGTCGTTGATGGCGGAGTCCTTTTCAATGTAGGTGTCCGTCTGGGCGATATACGCCTCAGGCTGGTAATAGTCGTAGTAGGAAATGAAGTATTCCACGGCGTTTTCCGGGAAAAACTCGCGGAATTCCGAGCACAGCTGCGCAGCCAGCGTCTTGTTGTGCGCGAGGACCAGCGTGGGCCGGTTGACGTTGGCGATGATATTCGCCATGGTGAACGTCTTGCCGGAGCCGGTCACGCCGAGCAGGACCTGATCGCTCAGGCCCATGTTGAGGCCCTGCGTCAGCTTCTCGATGGCCTGCGGCTGGTCGCCGGTGGGCTTGAATTGGGAGTGCAGCTTAAAGTTCATACGGGTCCTCCAGAATGCCGTCGTCGCGCAGGGAGACAAAATCGTCGTCCGCGACAATGATATGGTCGGCCAGCACGATCCCGACTGCCTCCAGCGCCGCCTTTAATACCAGCGTGGTCTGCCGGTCCTCGGGACTGGGCAGCGCAAGGCCGCTGGGGTGGTTATGCGCAAGCACGACGGAGGTCGCGTTCGCGTCCAGCGCAGCCTTGACGACCTTGCGCGCGGCGATGGACGCGACGTTCACGCCGCCGCGGTGGATGAGCACGCAGTCGAGCGCCTTGCACTTTGCGTCGAGGCACAGAAGGTACACGACCTCCTCGCTTTCGCCGTGGAAGTACGGCAGCAGGTATTGACCGCATTTGGACGTAGTGTCCAGAATCTCGATCTGCGCGCTGCGGCTCATGAGGCAGCGCCGCGCCACCTGCGGCACGAGCCGGATCAGCTGCGCGGCGGCGTCTCCGACGCCGTTTACTTTTTTCAGCTCGGATTCCGGCGCGGAAAACACGCTGTCGAGCGTCCCGAAGCGGCTTAAAAGCGCGTGCGCTGTCGGGTTCGTATCGCCGCGCGGCGCGGCGTAATACAGCAGCATCTCCAGCACCTGCACGTCCGAAAGGGAGTCCATGCCGCTGGTTTTGAGCTGCCTGCGCATCCGGTCGCGGTGGCCGTCGTGAATGGACATGGGCGTCTCCTTTCCGCTTCCGCTCACATCAGCGGCGCGAGCAGCCGCAGCAGCGCCCGCAGCACACGCTGCGTCAGGTGCGTATGGCGGCACTGCTCGGCGGTGATCTCTCTGCACTGGGGAAGCGTCTGTTCAAAATCCGACTGCACCTGTGCGTTCACAGTGGTGTCATAGAGATACACGGCGTCTTCAAAATGCAGATACAGGCTGCGGAAGTCCAGATTGACCGTGCCGACAACAGCCTGCTTCGTGTCGGCCAGATAGACCTTGGAGTGGATGAAGCCCGGCGTATATTCGAAGATACGCACGCCTGCGCGCGTCAGCTCCTCATAGTTTGCGCGCGTGACCGCGTGGACATACCATTTGTCCGGGATGCCGGGCGTGATGATGCGCACGTCGACGCCTGTTTTTGCCGCGACGCACAGCGCCGTGGTCATTTTATCGTCCAGGATCAGATACGGCGTCATGATCCACATCCGCTCCTGCGCAGAGGAAATGACGGACTGCAAAATCGTCGCGCCGACGTCCTCGTTGTCGAGCGGACTGTCGGCAAACGGCTGGAGAAAGCCCGTGCCGCCCCGCTTTTCCGGATAGTCTGCGCGGAAGCGGCTCACATCCTCCTCCGACCGGTCAACGTAGCCCCAGAGGGACAAAAACATGACCGTCATTGACCACACGGCCTTGCCGCGCACGAGAATACCGCAGTCCTTCCAGTGACCGAAGCGCTTGTATTCGTTGATATATTCGTCGGCCAGATTGACGCCGCCGGTAAACGCGGCCTTGCCGTCGATGATCAGAAGCTTGCGGTGGTCGCGGTTATTGAGGCGGGCGGAAAGGATCGGGATATAGGGGTTGAACGCGTGGGCGCGGATGCCCATCTCGCGCAGCTTTTTCGCGTAGCCCATGGGAAGCCGCGTGATGCAGCCGAAATCATCGTATACGACGCGCACGTCGACGCCTGCCGCCGCCTTTTGGCGCAGAAGCTCCAGCATGGGGTCCCACATCTTGCCGGTGGCGATGATGAAAAACTCGATGAAAATATAGCGCTCCGCCTTTTTGATCTCCTCCAGCATCGCAGCGTAGCAGCTTTCGCCGCTCGGGAAATACTCCGCGTCCGCGTCGTCGTAGATGGGGTAGCCGGAGGCCGAGAGCAGATAGCGCGCGTGGTTGAACGCGGGCGTTTCAGCGGCGGCCAGCTCCCATAAGGGCGCTTCGTCCTGCCGCAGCTGCTGCATGGTGACGGCCTCGATCGACTGCATCTTCCGGTGCTCGTAGCTGGAAATTTTGTTGCCGCCGAAGAGCAGATAGATCGTCAGTCCCGCCACGGGGAAGGCCAGAATCAGCACGATCCACGCGATCTTATAGCTGGGATTGACACCGCACGAGATGATATAAATAACGACTGCCCAGCTCAGCACGTTCATGGCGATCCGGATCCAGAAAAAGTCGGTCCGCAGATACGTCGCCATCACGATCAGAAATATGATCTGCAGCGCAATGCCGAACGACACCGCCACGACCCGCTGAAACACCAGCTTTAACAGGTTTCGCATACGCTTGCCTCCCCGCTGCTTGAATTTTCTATACTATAGCATGTTCCATCAGAAGCCGCAAGTCTCTGCTTTTTGAAATTTAAAAACTTTTGTTTGAAAATCCTGTTGTAGTTTTCAAACGAATCTGGTATAATAAGCAGACTGAATTACTTCGATTTTTCTACACAGGAGCGAACCATGGAAAACTGTATCCGCGTGCAGGGTGCGCGCGTCAATAATCTGAAGAATATCTCCGTTGAGATTCCGCGCGACAAGCTGGTCGTCCTGACCGGTCTGTCCGGTTCCGGCAAGTCGTCTCTGGCCTTTGACACGATCTTTGCCGAGGGCCAGCGGCGGTATGTCGAGTCGCTGTCGAGCTACGCGCGGATGTTCCTCGGCCAGATGGACAAGCCGGATGTTGACTCCATCGACGGCCTTTCTCCCGCCATCTCCATCGACCAGAAGACCACCAGCCGGAATCCCCGCTCGACGGTCGGCACGGTCACGGAAATTTATGACTATCTGCGCCTTTTGTGGGCGCGCTGCGGCACGCCGCACTGCCCGAAGTGCGGCAAGGAGATCCGCCGCCAGACGGTCGACCAGATCGTCGACCAGATCATGGGGCTGCCCGACCGGACAAAGTTCCAGATTTTATCCCCCATCGTGCGCGGCAAAAAGGGCGAGCACCAGAAGGTCTTCGAGGATGCCCGGCGCAGCGGCTACGCCCGCGTGCGCGTCGACGGGAGTTTGTACGAGCTGACGGAGGATATCGCGCTCGACAAGAATAAAAAGCACCACATTGAGGTCGTCGTCGACCGGCTCATCATGAAGCCCGATCTTGCCCGGAGACTGACGGATTCCGTGGAGACAGCCTCCAATCTTTCCGGCGGCCTCGTCATTCTCAACGAGCTGGACGGGGACAAAGACACGCTCTTCTCCCAGAACTACGCCTGCGAGGACTGCGGCATCTCCATGCCGGAGCTGTCCCCGCGTATGTTCTCGTTCAACAACCCCTACGGCGCGTGCCCGGTCTGCGCGGGACTCGGTACGCAGCAGGTCGCGGACCCGCTGCTCATCATCCCCGACCGCTCCAAGTCGATCCTGCAGGGTGCGATTCAGGCCAGCGGCTGGAACAACGTCCGCGACGACTCCATCTCCCGGATGTATTTTGAGGCGCTGGCGAAAAAATATCACTTTTCTCTGAGCGACCCCATCGATGCGCTGCCGCAGAAGGCGCTCGACGTTATTCTCTACGGCACGGGTACGGAAAAGCTCACGATCTATTATGAGCGCGCCAACGGGCGCGGCACGCTGGAGCGGCCCTTTGAGGGCGTCGTCAACAACGTCGCCCGCCGCCTCACCGAGACGCAGTCCGACGCCATGCGCAAGGAGCTTGAGGAGTGTATGTCCGAGCGCCCGTGCCCCAAGTGCCACGGAAAGCGCCTGTCCGACATCAGCCTTGCCGTCACGGTCGGCGGCATGAACATCATGGATTTCTGCGCCATGCCCATCTCAGAGGAGCTGAAATTCATCGACAATCTGAAGCTGACCGGCTCCATGGCCGTGATCGCGGAGCAGATCGTGCGCGAAATTCGCTCCCGGCTGTCGTTTTTGCAGGCGGTGGGCCTGAGCTATCTGACGCTTTCGCGCTCTGCCGCCACGCTTTCCGGCGGCGAAAGCCAGCGTATCCGGCTGGCCACGCAGATCGGCTCGAGCCTCATCGGCGTTCTGTATATCCTCGACGAGCCGTCCATCGGCCTGCACCAGCGGGATAACGACAAGCTGCTCGACACCCTCCGCCGTCTGCGCGACATCGGCAACTCCGTTCTTGTCGTCGAGCACGACGAGGACACCATGCGCGCCGCCGATTTCATCGTCGACGTTGGTCCCGGCGCAGGCGTGCACGGCGGCGAGATCATCGCCGCGGGCACAGTCGACGATATCATTGCCGCCCCGCGCTCCATCACGGGCCAGTATCTGTCCGGCGCGAAAAAGATTCCTCTGCCCGAAAAGCGGCGGGAGGGCAATGGGAAAAGCCTGAAGATCTTCGGCGCGGCGGAAAATAACCTGCGCCACATCGACGTGGAATTCCCGCTCGGCACGTTTACGTGCGTGACCGGCGTGTCCGGCTCCGGCAAGTCGAGCCTCGTCAATGAAATTCTCTATAAAAAGCTTGCAGGCAGCCTCAACCGTGCCCGCACCCGTCCGGGGAAATTTGACCGCATCGAGGGGCTGGAGCATCTGGACAAGGTCGTCGGCATCGACCAGAGCCCCATCGGGCGTATGCCAAGCTCCAATCCGGCGACGTATACGGGCGTATTTAACGACATCCGCGACCTGTTCGCGTCGACGGCCGACGCGCGCACGCGGGGCTACGGCCCGGGCCGGTTCTCGTTCAACACGAAGGGCGGCCGCTGCGAGGCGTGCAGCGGCAACGGCCTTGTGAAGATCGAGATGCACTTTCTGGCCGACGTTTTCGTCCCCTGCGAGGTCTGCCGCGGCAAGCGCTATAACCGCGAGACGCTCGAGGTTCTGTACAAGGGCAAGAACATCGCGGATATCCTTGACATGACGGCGGAGGAGGCGCTGGCCTTCTTCGACAATCTGCCGCGCATCCGCAATAAGATCGCCACGCTCGTCGACGTGGGCCTCGGCTATATCAAGCTCGGCCAGAGCGCCACGACGCTCTCCGGCGGCGAGGCGCAGCGCGTCAAGCTCGCAACGGAGCTTTCCCGAAGAGCGACGGGCCGCACATTCTATATCCTCGACGAGCCGACGACAGGCTTGCACATGGCGGACGTGCACAAGCTGATCGAGGTATTGCAGCGGCTGGTCGACGCGGGCAATACCGTGCTCGTCATCGAGCACAATCTTGATGTCATCAAGGTCGCGGACTATATCGTCGATCTCGGGCCGGAGGGCGGCTCCGGCGGCGGGCAGATCGTCGCCTGCGGCACGCCGGAGCAGATCGCCGCCTGCCCGGAGAGCTTCACGGGGCAGTATCTGAAAAAGCTGCTGAAATAACCCGCCGCAACCGCTTTTTGCGCGATAGTTGGTGGCGGCAACCGGGGATTTCTGCAATACTGAAGCCATCCCAAATACAGAAAGGATGGATCCTCTCATGAGAACACTGATTTTTGGACTGTTCGGCATCTGTATGTTCGGCGCGACCGTATTTCTGTTCGTGCTTTTGATCCGGGCGCTGCTCAAATACCTGCGTTCCGGCGAGGTGCGGAAGGAAAAGGCCGAGACGAAGAAAACGCTCGGCGAAGCGTTAAAAGCGCACCGCACGCGCTGCAAGATGACGCAGGAGTTTGTCGCAGAATCGCTCGGCGTCAGCCGGCAGGCCGTCAGCAAGTGGGAGTCCGGCGCGTCTGACCCGTCAACATCCAATCTGCTCGCCCTTGCAAGGCTCTACGGCGTATCCGCCGAGGAGCTGCTGCGGGAGGCGGCGGGGACACAGCGCACATAGAAAAGGAGTCGCTTTGAATTATTACCTGTCCCTTGCGGCGCTGGTTCCGGCGGTCATTCTGTTTGTCCGCATTTATCAGCTCGACCGCATTGAAAAAGAACCGCGCAGGCTGCTTGGTATCCTGCTGCTGTCAGGCGCGCTGCTGGCGCTCCCGGCGGCGGGTATCCAGCTTCTTGCGTCGCGGACGCTGGGCAGTGCGCTGAACCGGCGCTCGGCGGTGTTTTTACTGCTGGATAATTTTCTGGTGGTCGCCGTGAGCGAGGAGGTCTGCAAGATCGTCCCTGTGCGTCTTGCCGCGTGGAAGCACCCGGCGTTCGATTACCGGTTCGACGCGGTGGTCTACTCCGTGTCCTCCGCGCTGGGCTTTGCGGCGGTGGAGAATATTCTGTATGTCGTGCAGTCTGACCTCCGGACGGCGGTATCGCGGGCGGTTCTGTCCGTGCCGGGGCACTTTTTCTTTGCTGTTGCGATGGGACTGCTCCTCAGCCGGGGCAAGCAGGCCGAAAAGCAGGGGAATGGCCGCAGGCGGACGGTTTTGTGCGCGCTGGCGATCCTCATGCCGGTCGTGCTGCACGGGATCTGGGACGTTCTGCTTGCCGTCCGCAGACCGTGGGCGACAGTCGTGTTCTATTGCTTTGTGATTGCATTTTTCATCACGGCGGACTGCGGCCTGCGCCGCGCCTCACAGACGGACGTACATCTGTGAGCGGCGCGTTTTCGAAATAGCCGAACAAAAACCGGGCCGACTGCATTGCAGTCCGCCCGGTTTCTGTATTATAATAGTTCCATCTGACGGGAGGGCGACGGAATGATCTATCTTGACAACGCGGCCACAACGCTGCATAAGCCGCCGTGCGTGATCGATGCGGTCGTGAACGCGATGCAAACCATGGGCAACAGCGGACGCAGCGCGCACGCGGAAAGCCTTGCCGCGTCCCGGACGATCTATGCCGCGCGGGAGGCGCTGGCCGCGCTCTTCGGCTGCGAACGCGCCGATCATGTGTGCTTCACGGCCAATTCGACCGAGGCACTGAACATCGCCATTTCCGGGCTGCTTGCGCCGGGCGACCACGTGCTGTCGACCGATCTGGAGCACAACTCCGTCCTGCGCCCGCTGTACCGCGAGATGGAGCGGGGCGTTTCGGTCAGTTTCCTGCCCGCAGACCGGAAGGGCTGTATCGACTATGCCGATTTTGATCGGCTGCTGCAGACAAATACCAAAGCCGTCATCTGCACGGCAGGCTCAAATCTGACGGGGAATCTGCTTGATTTGACGCGCATCGGCGCGTTCTGCGCAGCGCACGGACTGCTGTTCGTGGTCGACGCGTCGCAGACGGCAGGCGTGTTCCCCATCGATCTGCGCGCGCAGCACATCAGCGTCCTCTGCTTCACCGGCCACAAGAGCCTCATGGGCCCGCAGGGCACGGGCGGCCTGTGCGTGGCGGAGGGCGTGGACATCCGCCCGTGGTGCGTCGGCGGAACGGGCGTGCAGACGTTCCTGCCGTCACAGCCGCCGCAGTATCCCACACGGCTCGAAGCCGGAACGCGCAACGGCCACGGCATCGCGGGGCTGCTTGCCGCCGTGCATTTTATTCAGGAGGCGGGCATGGATGCCATCCGCACGCACGAGCTTGCGCTGGCCCGCCGGTTTTACGAGGGCGTGAAGGACGTGGACGGCGTATGCGTCTACGGCGATTTTTCGGATTTCGTGCGCGCGCCGGTCGTGTCGCTCAATATCCGGGACGCGGAATCGTCCATGGTCGCGGACGCGCTGGCGGAGGACTATGACATTGCCGTCCGGGCTGGCGCGCACTGCGCGCCGCGTATGCACGAGGCGCTTGGAACCGTGGAGCAGGGCGCGGTGCGCTTCAGCTTCGGCTATTACAACACGGAGGAGGAAACGGACGCGGCCATCGCCGCAGTCCGGGAGCTGGCAGAGCAATGAGAGAGAAAAAGCAGTGGCTCATCGTCACATTTTACACCACAAGCGCCGCTATGGCGGCGGAAAAGGCCTGCGGGCAGGCAGGCCTCCCCGGCAGGATCATCCCCGTCCCCCGCGAGATCACCGCAGACTGCGGCCTCGGCTGGCGCACAGCGCCGGAAAACCGTGAACGGACCGAGTCGCTGTTCCAGTCACTGTCTCTGGAAACAGACGGATACCATATCTGTATGCTGTGAGGAAGCAGAAAAATGCCCCGCTGCCGGTCAATTCGGCAGCGGGGCGTGTGCGTATTGAGGCTCAGATCGTGGGCTGGTTGGCAGCCTCGATGATCTTGACAAACTTTTCGGGGACGAGGGAAGCGCCGCCGATCAGGCCGCCGTCGATGTCGGGCTGGGCCAGCAGGTCATAGGCGTTCTTTTCGTTCATGGAGCCACCGTAGAGGATGGAGATCGCACGGGCGACCTTTGCGCCGTAGAGCTTGCGGATGACCGCACGGATGTGCTCGCAGACCTCTTCGGCCTGCTCCGGCGTGGCGGTCTTGCCGGTGCCGATGGCCCAGATGGGCTCGTAGGCAATGATCATCTTGCGGATCTTGTCCTCGCCGATGGAGGCAAGGCCGGTCTTGATCTGCATGGTGATCCACTCCTCGGTGATGCCCGCTTCGCGCTGCTCAAGGGTTTCACCGACGCACATGATGGGGATCAGGCCGTTGTCGAGGGCAGCCAGAACCTTTGCGTTGACGTCTGCGTTCGTCTCGCCCATGGCGCGGCGCTCGGAATGGCCGAGGATGACGTACTTGCAGCCAGCGTCGAGCAGCATATTGGCTGCGATCTCGCCGGTGTAGGCGCCGGAGGCGTTGGCGTTGCAGTTTTCTGCGCCGATGCCGATGCGGGTCTCACGCATGGTGCGCACAGCTGCCGGGATGCAGACGGCGGGCACACACAGCGCCACGTCGCACCAGCGGCCGCGCGGCATGATGGTCTTGAACTCGGTCATGAAGGCCTTCGTCTCGGTCGGGGTCTTGTTCATCTTCCAGTTGCCGGCGATGACAGTCTTGCGGTATTTTCTGTTCATGGTGTGAAGTCTCCTATATCTAAATCAAAATTACAATTTATCTGTTCCGTCTTGTAGGGGCCGACGGCTCTGTCGGCCCGGAGAAGGGCTGTGATGGGCGGACAGGGTCGTCCGCCCCTACTTCGTCACCGGCGAGAGATTTTCGTGCAGGGCAAGGCGGGCGCAGGCGTACATACTGTACGTCAAGTCCGGCCGACGCGGCCATGCGCGGAAAGATCCGGCGGCGTATTTCAGGGCTTTATTTGTCCTGCAGGCAGGCGATGCCGGGCAGCTCGAGACCCTCGAGGAATTCGAGCGATGCGCCGCCGCCGGTGGAGATGTGGGTGATCTTGTCGGCAAAGCCCAGCTGCTCGCAGGCGGCTGCGGAGTCGCCGCCGCCGACGATGGTCACAGCGTCGGAATCGGCCAGCGCCTGCGCAACGGCGATCGTGCCCTTGGCAAGCGTCGGGTTCTCGAACACGCCCATCGGCCCGTTCCAGACGACGGTCTTTGCGCTCTTGACAGCGTCGGCAAACAGCGCGCGGGTCTTCTCGCCGATGTCCAGACCTTCCTTGTCAGCCGGGATCGCGGTCACGTCGACGGTTTCGACCTCGACAGGTGCGTCGATGGGGTTCGGGAAATCAGCCGCGACGACGGTATCGATCGGGAGCAGCAGCTTTACGCCCTTCTCCTCGGCCTTCTTCATCATATCCTTGCAGTAGTCGACCTTCTCTGCGTCAAACAGGCTCTTGCCGATGCCGTAGCCCTTGGCCGCGACGAAGGTATAGGCCATGCCGCCGCCGATGATGAGCGTGTCGACCTTCTCAAGCAGGTTATTGATGACGTTCAGCTTGTCGGAGACCTTCGCGCCGCCGAGGATGGCGACAAACGGACGCTCCGGATCGGCAAGGGCCTTGCCCATGATGGAGACTTCCTTCTGCACCAGATAGCCGCAGACGGCGGGCAGGTAATCTGCAACACCGGCCGTGGAGGCGTGCGCGCGGTGCGCGGTGCCGAAGGCGTCGTTGACAAAAATATCAGCCATGGAGGCAAGCTTCTTGGAAAGATCGGGGTCGTTCTTCGTCTCGCCCTTTTCAAAGCGGGTGTTCTCAAGCAGCATGACCTCGCCGTCCTTCAGAGAAGCGGCCAGAGACTGTGCGCTTTCACCCACGACATCCTTGGCCATCTTGACCGGCTGGCCCAGAAGCTCGGACAGGCGCTCGGCCACGACCTGCAGGCTCAGCTCAGGCTTGACCTCGCCCTTGGGCTTGCCCATGTGGGAGCAGAGGATGACGCGGGCGCCGTGCTTCACAAGATACTGGATCGTCGGCAGCGCGGCGACGATGCGCTTGTCGCTCGTGATCCTGCCGTCCTTGGTGGGGACGTTAAAGTCGCAGCGGCAAAGCACGCGCTTGCCGGCGACGTCGATATCTTCAACAGACTTTTTGTTGTAGTTCATAGTAGTTCCTCCTTATTTGATCGCGGGTGTGGCCCGCTTTGTTTACGGGTTCCAGTCTGCCATTTTTCCTTCGGTCTTCAGATGCGGGAAATCCTGCTGCCGCAGCGCCTCAAATACGCCGACGGCGGCGGAATTGCTGAGGTTGAGGCTCCGTGCCTCCGCACGGATGGGGATGCGGACGCAGCTGTTGTAATGCGCAGCCAGAAACTCCTCCGGCAGGCCCTTCGTTTCCTTTCCGAAGAACAGATACGTCCCGTCAGGGTAATCGGCCTCGTCGTAGCGGCGGGGAGCCTTGGTCGAGAACAGGCGCATACAGGCAGGCTGGTTCTTTGCGAAGAACTCATCCAGATCCTCATACACGCGCACGTCGACCAGATGCCAGTAATCAAGCCCGGCACGCTTCACGGCCTTGTCCGAAATATCGAAGCCCAGCGGCTTTACCAGATGCAGGACGCTGCCCGTCGCGGCGCAGGTACGCGCGATATTCCCGGTATTGGCCGGAATTTCAGGTTCTACCAGTACAATATGCAGCATACGAAAAAACTCCCTGTCCGCCGCTTTGCGGCAGGCAAGCATATTCTATGACAGAACATCGCAGATTTCAACTGTTTTTCAGAAAAAAATAAGGTTTTTTACGAAAAAAATTTCTTTTTGCTGCGCATAAAATTTGGCTGATTTGCCGTCCTTATGGCTGCCAGTCGATCTGCTTCTGACCGTGCTGCGCGAGAAACGCATTGATCTGCGAAAACGGCCTGCTGCCGAAAAAGCCCCGATAGGCGCTCAGGGGGCTTGGGTGCGGGGCCTGCAGGACGAGGCGCGGATAGGGGCTGCGGGCCGCGATCACGGCTTTTTTCTGCGCGTGCGCGCCCCAGAGGACGAACGCGACGGGCTGCGGCAGCGCGGCCAGTCTCTGCACGACCGCGTCTGTAAACGTCTGCCAGCCGAAATCCTTATGGCTTGCGGCCTTTCCTGCCTCCACGGTCAGGCTGCTGTTGAGCAGGAACACGCCCTGCTTTGCCCACGTGGTCAGATCGCCGCTGTCCGGCGGCGTGATATCGCAGTCTGATTGCAGCTCCGCAAAAATATTGCGCAGCGACGGCGGCAGCTTCACGCCCGGATTCACGGAGAACGCCAGCCCGTTGGCCTGCCCCGGCTCGTGATACGGGTCCTGCCCCAGAATCACGGCCCGTACCGCCTCCGGCGGCGTGAGCCGGAAAGCAGCAAACAGCGCCTCGCGCGGCGGATAGACCGCCGACGCGGCGTAGGCCGTGTCCACCCGCTCCGAGAGCGTCTGCCAGTACGGCTTTTCGAATTCCTCCTGCAAAAGCGCCTGCCATGCGCCGAGTTCTTCCGGTTTCATGGTACATACTCCTTAGTATTTCCGATTTTTCCGCAATATTGCTATGCAAAAGCATAGCAATATTCAGAAATGTGCCATTTCCTCGCCCCTGCGGGGCAACCGGAAATGATGCACAAAAACTTCATGCACCGCATCTGCACATTTTCGCGGTGCCCATACATGAAGTTTTATACCATATAAAATACCGGAACACAAGCGCCGCCCGGCGCATAGGGTTTTGCGAGGTGATCGTGTGCAGATCTATGTGGTGAAGCCCGGTGATACGCTGTATTCCATCGGCCGGGCGCTTTCTCTCGCGCCGGGGTTCCTTGCGCGCTATAACGGCCTGCGGGAGCCGTACCGGCTGGCCGTGGGGCAGAGTTTGCTTGTCCTGTACCCGGAACGGACTGTGACCGTCCGGGCGGGGGATGCGCTGTCGTCCATCGCAGCCTCGTCCGGGACGGATGTGCTGTCGCTATTCCGGATGAACCCGAACCTGTCCGGCTCCGACCAGCTCTATCCGGGGCAGGTTCTCGTGACGCAGCTGGAGCAGAGCCGGACGCGCAGCGCGTTTGTCGGCGGGTACGCGTATCCGTATGTGCAGGAATCCGTTTTGCGCGGCATTCTGCCGTTTGCCGGGGCGCTGATGCCGTTTACCTACGGCTTCACGCCGGAGGGCGCGCTCATGCCGATGGACGACGAGCGGCTGCTTGCGCTGGCAGGGGAGTACGGCGTGCGGCCGTTTCTGCACCTGTCGACGCTGACGGCAGCCGGAACCTTTTCCGCCGCGCAGGCGGCGGTCGTGCTGCGAAGCGAAGCGCTTCAGCAGACGCTTGCCGAGGCGGTGCTGCAAAAGATGCAGGAAAAGGGCTATATGGGCCTGGACGTGGACTTTGAATATCTGGGCCGGGAGCTGGCAGAGGCATACGCGCAGTTCCTCTCGCGTCTGCACGGGCTGCTTGCGCCCTACGGCCTGCCGCTCATCGCCGCCCTTGCGCCCAAAACCTCCGCCGATCAGCCCGGCACCCTCTACGAGGGCTACGACTACGCCGCTGTCGCCTCCGCCTGCGACGCAGTGCTGCTGATGACTTATGAATGGGGCTACACCTATGGCCCGCCGATGGCGGTGGCGCCGATTGGGGCGGTGCGGCGGGTGGTGGAGTTTGCGCTGACGCAGATGGAGCCGGGAAAGATTCTGCTGGGGTTCCCGAACTATGCTTATGACTGGACGCTGCCGTTCACGGCGGGGGCGACGCGGGCGCAGTCCATCGGGAACGAGGCCGCCCCGCTGCTTGCGGCGCAGTATGGCGCGGAAATTCAATTTGACGAGCAGGCGCAGACACCGTATTTCACCTATCTGGACGAGGCCGGACAGCCGCACGAGGTCTGGTTCGAGGACGCGCGCAGCGCGCTGGCAAAGTTCGGACTGTTGACGGAATATGGACTGCTGGGGCTTGGCTACTGGAACTTCATGCGGCCCTTTGCGGCGGGGTTCAGCCTGCAGAATTACCTGTTTTCCATCCCTTGAGTAACCGATGATTCAATCGTCTGCGGCTGTCAGCGGATCTTTTGCCCCAACTGTGCAGTTTGAAAAACTTGAAATACATACAGTATTCCTGCGCTTTTCAAACTTTCATTTGGGACAAAATCTCTCGCTGACAACTCTTGCCGATTCAATCAGCGGTTACTTGAGTGTCTGCGTTGACAAAATCCGGCGGGTGCGGTATGATGAAAAAACAATAAAAGGAGGACACCTTTATGCCTGCATCCAAGGTTTATTTTACCGATTTCCGCTGCCGCAACGGCGTGAGCCAGCTCGATAAGCTTCGGAAGCTGCTGGAAAAATCAGAGTTTTCTCAGATCGACTTTGACGGCAAGTTCGTCGCCATCAAGCTGCACTTCGGCGAGCTCGGCAACCTGTCGTTCCTGCGTGCGAACTATGCCAAGGTCGTCGCCGATTTTATCAAGGAACGCGGCGGTAAGCCCTTCATCACCGACTGCAACACGCTCTATGTCGGCAGCCGCAAAAACGCGCTGGAGCATATGGACACCGCGTACTTAAACGGCTATTCCCCGTTCTCCACCGGCTGTCATGTCATCATCGCCGACGGCCTGAAGGGCTCGGACGATATCGAGGTTCCCGTCGCGGGCGGCGAATACTGCAAGACCGCCCGTATCGGTCGGGCCGTGATGGACGCGGATATCGTGATCTCACTGGCGCACTTCAAGGGCCATGAGGAAGCGGGCTTCGGCGGCGCGCTCAAGAACATCGGCATGGGCTGCGGCTCCCGCGCGGGCAAGATGGCCATGCACGCCGACGGCAAGCCGTATGTCGAAACAGACCTGTGCGTCGGCTGCGGAGCCTGCGCGAAGATCTGCGCGCACAACGGCCCGCAGATCGAAAACAAAAAGTGCCGGATCGATCAGAACAACTGCGTCGGCTGCGGCCGCTGCATCGCGGTCTGTCCCAAGGATGCCATCCATCCGACTTTCCAAGCCAGTGTCAGGCTCCTCAACTGCAAGATTGCGGAATACGCCAAGGCCGTGCTGGACGGTCGTCCCAGCTACTGCATCAACATTGTCCGCGACGTTTCGCCGAACTGCGACTGCCACCCGGAAAACGACGTGCCCATTGTCCCGGACGTCGGGATGTTCGCATCCGCCGACCCCGTCGCGCTGGATCTGGCCTGCGCTGAGGCTATCAACCGCCAGCCGGTTCTTCCAAACAGCGCCATCACCGATCTGAAGCACGAGCACGACTGCGACCGCTTCCATGCTGCGCATGACAACACGCACTGGCAGGATCTGATCGAGCACGGCAAAAAGCTCGGCATCGGCCAGGATACCTACGAGCTTGTGACCATCCGCTGAGACGCTAGGGTGTATCTGAAAACTCCCAACGCACCCGGACAGCGGGCCTTTTTGCGGTGCGCCGCGTCATTTTTCCTTGAAATACGTCAGTATTCCTGCGAAAAAATGTCTTGCGCAACGCAAAAATCCCTCGCTGCCGGTCACATCATGAGTTTTCAGATACACCCTAATCAAAAATCCGTGAAGAGCCGGTACACGCTTCGGTTCTTCACGGATTTTCTGTTTGTGCTGATTATTTTGCGCGGCCGCGTCTGGAAAGATGGATCGCCATGCCGATGACAAAGCCGGCAACAGCCGGGAGCAGCCAGCCGAGGTTCAGGTCGAACAGCGGCAGATACCGTTTCGCCAGCTCGACCGGCGCGTCGAGCCGCAGGGCCGTCCGCACACCGGCGGGCAGCGTCTTGAAAAAGTCGAAGATCGCCGCAGCCCACGTGAAGATCATGGTCGAAAGATACACGGCGCGGTCGTGCCGGAAGAGCTTGCCCGCGAAGGCCAAAATGATCAGTGCGGTGGCGGGCGGATAGATGAGCATGAGCACGGGGATGGAATACTCGATGATCGCACTCAGGCCCACGTTGGAGACGGCGAAGGAGAACAGCGTGAACAAAATCGCCCAGAGCTTATAGGAAATTTTCCCGTGCGTCATCTTGACGAACGTTTCCGAGCAGGAGGTCACGAGGCCGATGGAGGTTTTGAGACAGGCGAAGGTAATGGTGACGGCGAGAATGATCTGGCCGACGCCGCCGAAGTAATGCCCCGCGATCTGCGTCAGGGCGATGCCGCCGTTGTCGGAGATCTCAAACAGCCCGCGCGACTGCGTGCCCATGAGGATCGTAACGACGTAAATGACCGCCATGAGAAGCCCGGTCAGCACGCCGGAACCCAGCACATCGACGGCGACCGCGTCGTCATTGTCAACGCCCATGCGGCGGATGACATCGATGACCACAATGCCGAAGGCAAGACCCGCGATGGCGTCCATGGTGCCGTAGCCCTCGATGAACGAGGAGAAGAACGCGCTTGTTTTGGTGGCGTAAGGCTCGGTCGGGGCCACGTCCGAGATGGACGCGCCGGGCTTCAGCAGCGCCGCGATCACGAGCACGGCCAGAAACAGCAGGAAGACGGGATTGATGATCTTGCCGATCCAGACCGTGATCTTGCCCGGACGCAGTGAGAAGAACAGCACGAACGCGAAGAAGACGGCGGAGAACAGCAGCAGCGCCAGCGGCTGCGCGGCTTCCGAAAGCATCGGAGAAACGCCGGTCGTAAACGAGACGGTCGCGCATCTGGGAATGGCGAACAGCGGGCCGATGGTCAGATAGAGCAGGCACGTGAAGAAAATGCCGTAGCCCTTGCCGACCTTGCCGGAGAGCGTCTGCAAGCCGTCCGAGTGCGTCACGCCGATGGCGGCGACGCCAAAGATGGGAATGCCGACGGCGGTGATGATAAAGCCGATGATGGCCGGGATCACATTGCTGCCCGCCATCTGGCCGAGGTGGACGGGGAAAATAAGGTTGCCTGCGCCGAAGAACATACCGAACAGGGTCGTCGCGACCAGAATGCGCTGTCTGCGCGTCAGTTTTTTTGTCGTCATTTTGTGTGCGCTCCTTTAATTTATGAACTGATTGTAAACGCAGGGCTTGCAAAATGGAAGCGCGTGATTATAATGGTTCTATGACGGTTTATCATATCCCTTGTCATACCCACCCGGAAAGGAGCGGCGCATGGACAGCAGAAAGCTTGAAATTCTAATGACAGCCGTTGATCTCGGCAGTCTTTCCAGAGCGGCGGAGGTCGTCGGCTATACGCAGTCGGGGCTGACGCATCTGGTCGACAGTCTGGAACGGGAGATCGGTCTGACGCTGGTGCAGCGTGACCACAGCGGCATTGCCCTGACCGAGGAGGGCAATGCGCTCATGCCCGCCATCCGCGAATTTCTGCGCGCAAACGCGCGGCTGGAGAACCAGATCTCCGCGATCACGGAAAAATCGGCGCAGACCATCCGCGTCGCGGCCTATGCCAGCATCGCCATGCGCTGGATGCCGGAGATCCTCTACCGGTTCCGGCGCGTCTGCCCGCACATCGACGTCGATCTGCGGACGGTCGACCATGAACTCGAGCCGTTCGAGCTGCTTGAGGCGTGGCGCACAGACGTGATCTTCGCTGCGCGGCAGAGCGCCTTCGCCTGCGACTGGACGCCGCTGCATAACGACGCGATGTACGCCATTTTACCGGCGGATTACCCTACGGACGACCGCGAGACGTTCCCAATCACGGAATTCGAGGGTCGGGACTTCCTGATGCCCTATGGCCGGTTCGATATCGACGTGGGCGCGGCGTTCCGGAAATACGGCGTGAAGCCTGTCATCCGCCCCTGCCACGTCGACGACGAGACGGTCATCCGCATGGTCGGCAAGGGGCTTGGAATCTCGATGATGGCGGAGATGATGCTCCGCGGCAAGCTGAACGGTGTGAAGACGCTCCCGGTCAGCCCGAGCGTCAGCCGCGAACTCGGCATGGGCCTGCGCCCGGGCGGCCATATGCCGGAGGGCATCGCCCGCCTGCGCGAATGCGTGCTGGAGTTTATCGGGGAACTCTGAATATGGAAAAAGGCTGCCGGACGGCAGCCTTTTTGTATTTTGATGTTACCGTTTTTCCGTCAGGATCCCGCGCAGGTCGCAGATCGCATGGCGGGGGCATTTGACGGCGCACTGGCCGCAGGACAGGCAGACGGACTCGTCGATGTGGGAGAGATTGTCCGTCACGGTGATCGCGCCGGCCGGGCAGACCTTCTGACAGATGCCGCAGCCGATGCAGCTGACCTGACACATCCTCCGCGCGTCCTTGCCGGGGTCTTTGTTGGAGCACTTGACGACGACGGGGTTTGCGCATTCGTGGATGCGGATGAGTTCGCGCGGGCATTCGCGCACGCATTTGCCGCAGGCGATGCACTTGTCCTCGTCGACCTCGGCCACGCCGTATTCATTCAGGGCGATGGCCTCGAATTTGCATACGTTCACGCACAGCTCGCAGCCGACGCAGCCGTACTGGCACTCTGCCGTGGCGCGGCAGCCGCCATTGCAGGCGACAAAGGCCGCCTTATAGGGGAAGCGTTTTTTGACAGCCATCTTACTTTCCCCTCCTTTCATACGGCGTGTTGGCAAGCGGGAGCTTTGTGCGGCGCTCACCGTCATAGCGGAAATAGGCGTCGGCGATGGCGGGCGCGGTGGGGATCGATGTGATCTCGCCGATGCCGATGGCGCCGCAGGCGACGTCGAGCCCCGGCTTATCGACCACGATGGGCACGATCTTCGGGATCTCGTGCGCCCGGAACAGGCCGAGCTCGCCGTATTTTTCGATGGGCTTGCAGTTGCCGTCAATCGGATACTGCTCACGCAGGGCATAGCCCATGCTCATGACGACGCCGCCCTCGATCTGTCCTTCACACGAGCGGGGGTTGACGGCCTTGCCGACGTCATGCGCGGCGACAAGCGATTCGACCTTTCCAGTCTTCTTGTCGACGACGCACATCTGCGTGGCGTAGCCGTAGGCCACGTGCGAAACAGGATGCGGCACGTCCGCGCCGAGCTTATCGGTCTTTGCAAGATACTCGCCGTAGAATTCCTGACCGGCAAGCTCCGCAAGCGTGTGGGTTTCCAGCGCTGCGGCGAGCTTTTCGCAGGCCCGTCTGCACGCTTCGCCTGTCACGAGCGTCTGGCGGGAGCCGGAGGTATCGCCGGAATCCGGTGCGATCCAGGTGTTCGAGCGCTCATAGACGATATCGCCGCGCGTCAGCGGCGTATTCGTGACGATCATCTGCACGAGCACCGTGCCGACGCCCTGGCCGATGCACGAAGCGCCCGCGTAGATATGCACCTTTGCGTCGTCTTCCACGATCAGCTTGCAGCGGCCCCAGTCGGGGATGCCGACGCCGACGCCCGCGTTTTTCATCGCGCAGGCGATGCCGACGGGCTTGCCCAGTTTCATGGCCTCGTCGTAATACGGCTTGACCGCCTCCAGCGTCTCGACAAGGCCCGTCTCCGCGCCGACGATCTGGCCGTTCGGCAGCTCCTGCCCGGGCCGGATGGCGTTGCGGTAGCGGATCTCCCACGGGGTGATGCCGACCTTATCGGCCATTTCGTTCAGAAGCGTCTCGGTGGCGAAGCACGTCTGCGTGACGCCGAAGCCGCGGAACGCGCCCGCGGGCGGGTTGTTGGTATAGTAGGCCGTGCCTTCGATCTCGAAATTCTGATAGTTATAGGGGCCGGCTGCGTGCGTACACGCACGCTCAAGCACCGGGCCGCCCAGAGAGGCGAACGCGCCGGTGTCGGAATAGACCTTGGCCTTGACGCCCTGAATGATGCCGTTTTCGTCGCAGCCCATGGTGAAGTCCATCCAGAACGGGTGGCGCTTGGGATGGATGAGCAGGGATTCGGGCCGCGTGAGCTTGACCTTGACGGTCCTGCCGGTCAAGTACGTGATGAGCGCGGCATGGTGCTGGACGCTCATGTCCTCTTTTCCGCCGAAGCCGCCGCCGACGAGCTGGTTCTGCACCCGGACCTTGTCAGAGCCGAGCAGGAGCTTGCACTCGTGCAGCGTCGTGTGCGAGGACTGGTCGGTCGAAAGCACCATCACATAGCCATCCGGGTCGATGTACGAGACGGCGCATTCCGGCTCCAGAAACGCGTGCTCCGTCCACGGCGTCTCGAAATGCTGCGAAATGACGTATTTGGAGTTTTTGATGGCCGTATCCGCGTCGCCGCGCGCGATATGCTTATACGCCTGCACGTTCGACTCTTCCTCGTCAAATACACGCGGCGCGTTCTCCGCCCACGCCTCGGGCGGGTTATGGACGGCAGGCAGCGGCTCGTAGGTCACCTTGACGAGCTTTTTCGCCTTTTCCAGAATCTCAGGCGTTTCCGCGACCACGAGTGCGATCGCGTCGCCCAGATAATGCGTCAGCCCGCCGATGGGGATGAGCGAATACTGGTCGTGCTTCAGATGGCCGACCTTGTTTTCGCCGGGGATATCTGCCGCCGTAATGACGCGCACGACGCCGGGCAGCGCCTCTGCCTTCGACGCGTCGATGGCAAGGACTCTTGCGCGCGGATACTGGCTGCGGACGGCGGAGCCGTAGCACATATCGGGCAGGTACCAGTCGTCGGGATACTTGCCGTAGCCCAGCACCTTTTCCTCCACGTCGATGCGGTGGACGCTCGAGCCGAGCTTCCAGTCGTTTTCCGACGCTTCGGGGATCACGCCCTCGCGGCGGCATTTCGCTGCCAGACGCACAGCGTCCATGATCTTCACATAGCCCGTGCAGCGGCAGTAATTGTTGCGCAGGGCATAGCGGATCTGATCGTCTGTCGGGTTCAGGTTCCGGTCGAGCAGCGCCTTTGTGCACAGCACCATACCCGGAATACAGAAGCCGCACTGCACGGCTCCGGCCTCGCCGTAGGCGTAGGTGTAGAGCCTCTTTTCTTCATCCGTCAGACCCTCGACGGTGATGACGTGACGGCCCGCCAGCGAATCGGTGAACGGTGTGCAGGCGCGGATGGGTTCGCCGTCAATGAGCACGGTGCACGCGCCGCAGGCGCCCTCCGAACAGCCGTCCTTGACGCTTGTCAGGTGCAGCGTGTCGCGCAGATAGCGCAGCAGGCGCTGGTTCTTCTCCACCGTGACTTCCGTTCCGTTTACAAAAAATACGGCCATGGCAAAAAACTCCCTTCATTTGAATCTCGGCTCTCACGTCACAGCCGCAGCTGTTCTCGGCACATGGCCACCGTAATTCCGAAGTTTCCCGGCCACGGGACATAATTCCTAAAAATCTTTTATCATTATACAATATTTTTTTGCATGTTGCAAGGAATGTGCCGCCGTATCGTTATTCTTTTTATAAATAACGGCAGGCGGCGGGGTTTATGCGGCACGATTCGGCAGGTTCTCCACAATTTCCACACGGTTGTCCACATCTTGTGTTTCCTGGCGATTTCCCGCCACAATTTATTGTGGCGGGCGTCCGATTTTCGCGCGTTTTTGCGCCTGGCTTGTCCTACTATAGAGGTGTCAGAAGTCCTTGCAGAGGAGAGAAGCTATGCCAAAGACGAGAAGTCCGTCGGTACTGGGGTCTGGCCGGGTCCTGTATCTGCCGACAGCGCGGATCCGGCCCAATCCCATGCAGCCGCGCAAGCATTTTGATACCGGCGGCCTGCAGGAGCTGGCCGGGAGCATCCGGCAGTACGGCGTTTTGCAGCCGCTGACCGTCCGCAAGGCGGGCGGTGCGTATGAGCTGGTGGCGGGAGAGCGCCGCCTGCGCGCGGCGCGGCTGGCCGGACTGACGGAGGTCCCGTGCCTGCTTGCGGACGTGGACGAGGAGGCGTCCGGGATGCTGGCGCTGGTGGAAAATCTGCAGCGGCGCGATCTGGATTACATCGAGGAAGCCGAGGGCCTGCAAAAGCTCATGCAGCAGTACCATCTGAGCCAGGAGCAGGCTGCCCGCCGCATCGGCAAGAGCCAGTCCGCCGTCGCAAACAAGCTGCGCATCCTGCGCCATCCGCCGTCCGTTCTGCAGGCGCTGCGTGAGCATCACCTGACCGAGCGCCATGCCCGCGCGCTTCTGCGCCTGCCGGACGAGGAAGAGCGCCTGCGCGTGATCGGCCTGATCGTCCAGGGAGAGTGGACGGTCGCGAAAACGGAGCAGTACATCGATGCGCGGCTCGCGCCCAAAGCGCCGCAGCGGCGCGAGCTCGGCACGTTCGTCCTGCGCGACGTGCGTGTGTTCCTAAACTCCATCGACCATCAGCTCGACCTCGTCCGCGCGGCTGGCGTCAGCGCCAGCCGCGACCGGCAGGAGACAGACCGCGAAATCGTCCTGACCATCCGCATTCCGAAGTCCAACCCACCCGCAGCCGGATAGCACGCCCGGCTGTGGGTTTTGTGCATGGCGCAGCAGGAAAGAACTGCACGGTATGTGCATTTCTTACAATATGATTTCTGATATTGCGTTCTCTTGCCGCTGATATGGCACTTTTGCCAGTTTTTCAGGTGCAGGCTGTCTCGAAATCTAACATTTTTTTAGCGAAAATAAAAACTTTTTAGATTGCAAACCCCCGGAAATATGGTATAGTATGTATTTGTCTGAAGAATCTGAAGGATAAAAAATGATATGGCGGCGGCGCAAAGGGCGACCAGCCGCAACACTGGAAAGGGGTTTACCAAATGTCTCACAAGTACGTCTATCTTTTCTCCGAAGGCAACGGCAAAATGCGCGAGCTGCTCGGCGGCAAGGGCGCAAACCTGGCCGAAATGACCAATCTCGGTATGCCGGTCCCGCAGGGCTTTACCATCACGACCGAGGCCTGCACACAGTATTATAAGGACGACCACCAGATCAACGCCGAGATCGAGGCCGAGATCATGGAGTACGTCGAAAAGCTCGAGGAGATGACCGGCAAGAAGTTCGGTGATCTGTACAACCCGCTGCTTGTCTCCGTCCGCTCCGGTGCACGCGCTTCCATGCCCGGCATGATGGACACCATCCTGAACCTTGGCCTGAACGACGAGGTCGTCGTCGCTTTCGCCAAGAAGACCAATAATCCCCGCTTTGCATACGACTCCTACCGCCGCTTCATCCAGATGTACTCCGACGTTGTCATGGAGGTCGGCAAGAAGTATTTTGAGCAGCTCATCGACGAGATGAAGGAAAAGAAGGGCGTGAAGCTCGACACCGAGCTCGACGCCAACGATCTCAAGGAGCTGGCTGAGAAGTTCAAGGCCGAATACAAGGACAAGCTCGGCGAGGAATTCCCGCAGGACCCGAAAATGCAGCTGATGGGCGCCATCAAGGCCGTTTTCCGCTCCTGGGACAACCCCCGCGCGATCTACTACCGCCGCATGAACGACATCCCCTCCGACTGGGGTACCGCCGTCAACGTCCAGTCCATGGTCTTCGGCAACACCGGCGATACCTCCGGCACGGGCGTCGCGTTTACCCGCAACCCCGCCACCGGCGAAAAGAAGCTGTTCGGCGAGTTCCTGATGAACGCGCAGGGTGAAGACGTCGTGGCCGGCGTCCGTACCCCGCAGACCATCGACCAGCTGGCCGAGGTCATGCCTGAGGCATACAAGCAGTTTACCGATATCTGCGCTAAACTCGAATACCATTACCGCGACATGCAGGACATGGAGTTCACCATTGAGGACAAGAAGCTCTATATGCTCCAGACCCGCAACGGCAAGCGCACCGCTGCCGCCGCGATGAAGATCGCCTGCGATCTCGTGGACGAGGGCATGATCACCGAGGAAGAGGCCGTCGCCATGATCGACCCGAAGAGCCTCGATTCTCTCCTGCACCCGACGTTCGATCCTGCCGCCCTGAAGAAGGCCAAGGTCGTCGGCACGGGCCTCGCCGCGTCTCCGGGCGCTGCCTGCGGTCAGATCGTTTTCTCCGCCGAGAAAGCAACAGACTGGGCCAAGAACGGTCATAAGGTCGTGCTTGTCCGTCTGGAGACCTCTCCCGAGGATATCGAGGGTATGCACTACGCGCAGGGCGTCCTGACCGTCCGCGGCGGCATGACCTCCCACGCGGCTGTCGTCGCCCGCGGCATGGGCACCTGCTGCGTCTCCGGCTGCGGCGCCATCAAGATGAACGAGGAAGCCAGAACCTTTGAGCTTTCCGGCAAGACCTATAAGGAAGGCGACTGGATCTCCATCGACGGCTCCACCGGCAATATTTACGGCGAGAAGATCAAGACGGCTGCCGCGACCATCTCCGGCGATTTCGACCGCCTGATGAGCTGGGCCGACAAGTTCCGCCGTCTGCAGGTCCGCACGAACGCCGACACCCCGCACGACGCGCAGCAGGCAGCTGCCTTCGGCGCAGAGGGCATCGGCCTGTGCCGTACCGAGCATATGTTCTTCGAGGCTGACCGCATCAAGGCCATGCGTGAGATGATCGTCTCCGAAACGTCTGAGCAGCGCGAACGGGCGCTGGCCAAGCTCGAGCCGATCCAGCAGGCCGACTTTGAGGCCATTTACGAGGCCATGAAGGGCCGCCCGGTCACCATCCGCCTGCTCGACCCGCCCCTGCACGAGTTCGTCCCGACCGATCCGAAGGATATCGCAGATCTGGCCGCAGAAATGGGCCTGAGCGTCGAGCACCTGAACCAGGTCATTTCCTCTCTGCACGAGTTCAACCCCATGATGGGCCACCGCGGCTGCCGTCTGGACGTCACCTTCCCGGAGATCGCCAAGATGCAGACCGCCGCGATCATCAAGGCCGCGCTGGCTGTCCGCAGCCGCCGTCCGGCATGGAAGATCACGCCGGAGATCATGGTCCCGCTGGTCGGCGAGGAGAAGGAGCTGGCCTTCGTCAAGTCTGTCATCGACAAGACTGCGAAGAAGATCATCAAGGAAGCCGGTTCCGACATGACCTACAAGGTCGGCACCATGATCGAGATCCCGCGCGCTGCGCTGACCGCCGACGCCATTGCCAACGAGGCAGAGTTCTTCTCCTTCGGCACGAACGATCTGACACAGATGACCTTCGGCTTCTCCCGTGACGACGCGGGCAAGTTCCTTGCGTCCTACTACGACCGCAAGATCTACGAATCCGACCCGTTCTCCAAGCTCGATCAGGCAGGCGTCGGCCGCCTCGTCAAGATGGCGGCGGAGCTGGGCCGTCAGACCCGCCCGGACATCAAGCTCGGCATCTGCGGCGAGCAGGGCGGCGACCCGTCCACGGTCGAATTCTGCCACAAGATCGGCCTGACCTACGTCTCCTGCAGCCCGTTCCGCGTCCCCATCGCAAGACTTGCCGCCGCCCAGGCTGCCATCAAAAACGCGAGGAAATAAGCTCTAAAAAACGCATCGCGATATGCATACCCCCAACCGGCTGGGCCGGTTGGGGGTATTTCTTGTTCAGATGCTGATGATTACTGTTTTATCTTCCCATTTCCTTCGGAAAAACTTCATCCCGATCGCATGACAATATTCCTCTGCTTCTGCCTCTGTGATAGAAAAGCTTAGCAGCATCTGTGGATCTGTAATTCTGGGATCCAACTGGCTGTCACAGCCCGTCTGTTTTTCTCGGTATTGCAGCAACGCAATTTCACTCGGCTTCATACGCTTTGCCCGTGTTTGATTTGGCGCTGTCAAATCCAGTGTCCAGTTAAATGTCTGATCGTCTACCACTACAATTTGCAGGACAAATTCATCAACCAATTCTTCGGAAATCGTGAGCGTAGAGGTATCTATCCAGCGGTTCAGCGTCTGCCGAATTGCGTTTATATCAAGCTCATTGTTTTTCTTGCCTTGTTCCGTCTGTTCCAAGTCATGCAATTGAATCTCTAGTTTTTTGCATTCTTCTTCAACTTTCTGCGTATCTATTAGAAACGCTTCGCGCGTAATGTCTCCAAGCGCGCGCATTTCGCGAAGCCCTTCCAGCTTTTTCTCCAACATCCCCATACGTTTTAAGATGCTGTCTGCCACCGCATTTTCACTGTCCTTTTCCTGACGGCTGCACTCCTCCAACATTTTGCAAGCCAGTAAAACTGCCTCCTTTTGGTCCTTCCATACGTATGAAAAAACCTTCTTTGCCATCAAATCAAGCTGCCAAGCGGGAATGCTTTTCGTTTGACAGACATTCTTTACATCCAAGTGGTTTCTTTTCAAAAAAGCTGCACTGACATTGCGTTTCTGCCGATAACATTCATAGCCATATGTCTTTGTTCCATTCGCATTCTTATGCCAAAGATATTTGCGGAAAGAAGATCCACAGCTGCAACGCAGCTTCTGTTTCCAAACACCTTGCGGTTCCTGAGAGCCAAATTTTTGCATACGCCCATTTGCGTCTATTCGTGAGGCGCTTTTTTGGTTGCGAATTTCTGCGCATTGATTCCACAGGCTTTCTGGCACAATGGCTTCAAAGTTCCCTTTGACATATTGGAATTCTTCCTGTTTATGATTGACGCGCTTCTGTGTTAAGTAGCCGTCGCTATGGGATTTATTATAACCAATGTACCCCTTATACGTTGCATTACGAAGAATTCTCCCAATTCTATCGACTTTCCAACTCACCTCACCGTGCGCATTTTTGCATCCGAGACGAATCAATTCAGCGCAGATTTTCTTGTACCCTAATCCCGACGCATATAATTCGAATATCTTCCGAACTGTATATGCCTGTTCTGGTTCAATTACATAGGTTCCGTTTTCTCTGCGGTATCCCAAGATGTTCCCATTACCGTATAAGACACCTTTCTGCCTGCTGATTTTCTGCCCAGCAAGTACCCGTTCAGAGATTTTTCTACTCTCATCCTGAGCCAGCGTTGCCATGATGGAAAGTCGTAGTTCTCCATCATTGTCCAGCGTATTGATTCCATCTTGTATAAAATAGACTCCTACTCCGACCCGTTTCAGTTCCCGCGTGACGGAAAGCGTGTCCACAGTATTTCTCGCAAATCGACATACCTCGCGTGTAATAATCAGCTTAAACTTTCTCAATTTAGCATCGTTCAGCATTTTCATAAATGCAGGTCGTTTTTGCATAGCTGTTCCAGTGATTCCCTTATCGTAGTATCGCTCAACTATATTCCACTCACTATGATTTTGGGCGATGCTTTCATACCATGCACACTGATTCTCCATGGCCGACATTTGCTCTTCGTGTTCAGTGGATACGCGACCATAGATAGCAACATTTATCGTTGATCCATCGCCCACACCGTTCACCCCCTTCATTTTTCCTCATAGAATTATCTATTGACCGCCATGTTTCTCCATAATTTCTTTATATGTATGAGCAGGAATAAGGTTCTGCTTGTAAAGCTCAGCGATCAGCTTCAGGGCAACTACTACCGTCGTTACCTCGATGATTTCATTATTCTCCATCATCTTCGCAAACCTCCCCGCTCAGCTGGGGAACACCAGCCTTCAGTACACAGCCGTTCTCGGTCTTTTCAAGATGGTACTGGAGTTCCAACTCCTTCAGTTTGTTATTAATTTTACGGAATTTCCACTGACGATCATCGCGGTCTTTCGGTCCATTTTTCCCATAAGCGGCAATACACTTGTCACAAAAATCCTTGGAAAACACCTGCATAGACCGCTCGTTCATTTCAAGGTCAATGTTCTCCTCCAGAAAATCGACAAACTCCCTCGCCGCATCACCGTTGTAACGGCGGTCAAGCCACAAATCCTGCGCTGTTCCCAGCGTAACATTCAAAATTCTCGCTATATACTCCTCATATGCGCTTTCACCATACTTTGCTGTACGCTCAAGCAGCTTTGTATAAAGCTCCCTTTGATTTTCCAAATTCAATTTGGCAATCCAATTCAATTCCAGCTCGCCATGCCTATCAACTCGAATGAGCCTGCGTAAATCCTGCCTTTCTGGCGCTATGATATGACGCTCGACAAATGCCGTCCGGTCTTTGTCAAAGAGTTCGATTGCATCTAACTGCGCGTTGATATTTTGTATCAATGCATACAATTCACCGCCAAGAGGGCAACTGAGATAAAGATTCACCCTTTCGCCTGCTTTTCTGCGCTTTCTTCCAAGAACCTGCTGAATCTGCGTCTTATCATGTCCAAAGATTACAATGTTTCTCAGTTTGTCATCTTTGAAATTCACACCTGCATCAACGACAGCTGTTGTAATACACACTTTTTCTTGAAATTCCTCGTTACGACATATTTCAAGCCACCGTTCAGGCTTCTTTTCACGTTCCACCGTGTTCAGCATGCAAATTTCTCCAGAAAGGGCTTGCTGGATTTTCTGACCGTGTTGAATTGACGGATCAAAAATCAGCCATTTATTCCTGGACTTATCCGCATTGATTTCGCTTATAAGTGCGTCCTCTTCGTGGAAAAGCTGAATATTGACATAATTATATTCCGACTTGATCCGATATACATGAAAATGAAAATCCCCCAGATACTTAGCCAGTAGCGGTAAAATAGTATCCGGTGTGGCTGTCAAAAAGATTTTTTTGCAGCCAGCGAAGAAGCAGGCCAAGTGTTCAAGTACATAACCCGTGTAACTGCAAAAGATCGCATCAGCATAAAGAGCTTGCGGTTCATCGAAGCAAACAATGTCGAATGAATCTCTGGCAAACTTGCCCGAAATCATCTTCCGGTAGAGCCCAGCAAACGTCACAACCGTAATATCGCCAAACGTTTCTGTCTCCATAATCCCTTTGTCCGTATAACGCCCTGCCTCGTCATCGAGGTAAGTCGCTCTCAAAATACGGCGTTTGAGCTGAACGTTAATAGCAAGCCTGCTGCTGACATACAAAATTTTGACATTCTTTGATGCACGAGCAAAGACGGTCTGTTCCATCAATGTGGTTTTCCCCGCCCCTGTAGGGGCCGCAATAAAGAACACTTTCCGATACCCGTATTCATCGTCGAGGTAATTCTCCAATGCACGCTGAATTTGATTCATCTTCTTTACATCATGCTTGTAAGGTGCTTTCGGTTCCATCCCAGAAACAATTATTCTCATTTTTTCTTCCATGAGATTTCCTCCGTCTTTTAGGATGGCCTCATTATAGCTATTCAGTGGCTTGTTGTTTAGGAAGGATTTAAGGGGTAAATTACAGCCAGCAGATGCGCTATTAATTGGGGTATAAAAGAACTTCCAAGGATTATCCCTTGGAAGTTCTTTTGTCTCGTCTAGGTATATATATTTCCCCCGTTAATTTTCGATAATAGGTCAGCGTTTTTCCGTTCCACTCTCTTGTAAAGCTGGATGTCCTTTGAGAAATACCATAAGCATCAAAAATCGGATATTCCGTTTTGGCGGTCTGATATAGTTCGTCAATGAGCTCATCTTCAGATTGATCTAAATCTTCTTTGCCATACCGACTCAAAATCATAGTGGAAATACAGCCCATTACCATAAGCTTATGTATTTCTTCGTCTCTCTGCATTTTATCCCACCCCGGAATCGCAGTAAGATACCGATCAAGAAATAAAATGGGGTGTCTGGATACTATAATTTTCCCCTCTTGCACCTGCGGAGTGGAAACTGGGATTGAGGCACAGCCAATCAACAGTTGAATAAACGGGTAATATATCTGATACAGTTCCTCATAAGTTCTGTTTTTCTGCTCTGAAAAAACAACAGCTAATCGATATAGAAATTCTTCCCCTCGATCATGCTCAAGCGTATCTAGGCTAATAGCTTTCGCTGCCCAAAGGCCCTTATCATCCGAAAGAGCTTCATTATTTACAATGTTTTTATAAAGAGCCCTATCATATTCTGCGTAATAATCAACAATATCACTGTTCTTGTAGTTTTTATAGTCATGAAAATTGTACGCGCTTTGACCCTTTTCAACGTTCAAATCTTGCAGCATTTGGAATTGAACAAAGTGCACCAAATTCATAGAAAGCCCGTCACGCTTACTTTTCAAGCCATCATCCTTATTGAAAGCAGGTAGCCTATCTGCAACGGCATCTTTATAATCTTTTGCCTTTTCTGCACGAAACATCTGAAGCCTTGCGCAGAAATATCTATACGCAGAATCATCGCTTTCATCTGAAAGCATACCATACTTAATTAAGAAGCTCCGAAACGGTTTTGTACTCATTTTCCTAAAAACAGCACTTCTCAAAAGTTCAAAATGAAGATATGCAGAAAATTCCTCCAAACTAATAATACTCGGCAAGCTTATACTTGACCCTATTTCCTTAGAATTGTAGATCACGCGATCAACAATCTTAGAAATTTTCTGTAATGATGGTATCACCATTTTTAGCACCTGCTTCCGCATTTTGTTGTCACAAGCTTTTTTGTCACACCTATTATAATTCAAATGACAAAATAATCTACCATGACAAATTATATAATACCATGCTTTTGCAGGATTGAAAGGAGTATTTTTACAATAAAATCAATCAATTCTCAAAAAATCATCCTCCACTGCTTCATCCAAACGATTGACAGGTGAATGTGGATCTGACCAGCGCAAATCCACATTTAACTTTGGATATGTTTTTTCCACTGCATATTTTATCCGAAACAGCATGCCATTGTCGTTACGAAGCTGACCCCCAGTTACATAGCTCGTTGTGTTTATTAAGATATGAATATGTGGAAAGCTCGTATTTATATGAAGACCATAAAGTATCTGGTATTCTTTCAGAGCTGTTCCAACAAGCCAACCAATATTCAGCAAACCATCGTAGCCATGAATGATATCCAGTTCCCATGCTTTTACGCTGAATACATAATGCCGCAACTGTCGATATTGCGTTTTTCCAAAGACGTGCTTAACCGCCAGCATCTGCTGAACAGCGTAATTAACTTCACAACCGTAACTGCCTGCTTCAGCAGCATGACTCATAATATAATCATATAACCGGCCCAGACTTGCGGCATCTGGGTAATAGTTTTCTATTTTTATAAGATTTGCCATAATGGGCGCACCTCCTCCAGCAATGCCTCTTTACGTTCAGGCTCTATTGTTAGCTGTTGGATAGAATTAATAAGGCGGCACAAATATGTAGCAGCCTTTTTGTGATTGCTTATTGGCTTTTCTGCATACACAATCAAGTGATTTAAATATTCTGTTCTTGTCATATTTGCATTTTTAGCATCTGCATCTAATTTGTCTTGAACATCCTGTGACATTCGAAATGATTTAATAGCAGTTTTCATTTTCATACCTCTTAGCGAAAAGTTTGGCAGGATATGCTTTGTGTATTACACTTTGCATATCCTTACCAATTAGTTCCCACTTCAATAAAAAAATACAGCTAAAAACGGCACGATTTGACGTATGATTTCTTTTGTTCCATGATAATAGCTTCGATGCCAGTTTTGTTCATTACCTATTCTTTTCTGCCCCCAGCAGCTCCAGCGCCAACAATACGCCCTTGGAAAAGGCAGCAATCGCTTTTGCGACTGCTGCCCATGTAATCATTTTACGGCATA
>OLWF01000025.1_pt1 | contig 128891 bp, 96 predicted proteins | sample 1644131 | NCBI WGS metagenome assembly OLWF01 (sample SAMEA103958163, study PRJEB25191) | human gut metagenome
TCCGTAAATTAGCCAAAGACGGAAATTATAAGATTTCACTTCTCATATCTTTGGGATGCTTCACTGGTTTAAGAATATCTGATATTCTCGCTTTAAGGTGGAAGCAGATACTTGGTACGGACGAGTTTACGATAATAGAGAAAAAGACTGGTAAGCAAAGAATAATCAGAATCAATCCCCAGTTACAGCAGCACATCAAAGAATGTTACAAGCATATAAATCCGGTCGGGGTTAATGCGCCAATCCTCATAAGCCAGAAAGGAACGGTGTTCACAGTCCAACGGATTAATGTCGTTCTTAAAGAGGTGAGAAGGAAGTACCGACTAAAAATCAAGAACTTCTCTTGTCACAGCCTCAGAAAGACTTTCGGAAGGCAGGTCTATACAATGAATGGGGAGAACTCGGAACTTGCTTTAATCAAATTAATGGAGCTGTTCAACCATAGTTCGGTTGCTATCACCAAACGATATTTAGGGCTTCGTCAGGAAGAAATTCTTCAAACCTACGATTGCCTTACCTTTTAGAAAAAGAGGTCAGGGGGCTAAAAAACAGCCATTCCTGACCTCTTTTTTAGAAGATGAAACTACCAGCCATACTGTTCATTTATTTTTTTGAACTCCGCATCAAGAGCTGAATAAAACCCTGAACTATCATCAGCAGTTGTCAACCTCACTGCGGCTTCTTTCCTCAACTCAATATAACTTTGATACAGTTGGAAAGTAAGCTCCTGCCTGAATACATTTTCATTCCCAATGAAATCAACAAGATGTTTATTTCTGATTCTGATTGGGAAACGCCTGAAAAGACACAGTTCAAATGTCAAAAGCTGAAAATTGGTGTCTTTCAAAAATCCCGACTGGGAAGCATACATGTTGAGTTGCTTGTCACTATTCCTAAAAAAGAAATTCGGATATCCAGTAGCAAAGAATAAGGCAGGTTCGCCTTTCCTATAAAGCTTCTCCATATAACCGCTTTCCTCTTCGGTAAACGGACAAGCTAATTTCTCCAAAGCAGGTTGAACTTCTTTATAGTTAGTCAACAAGCTTACTTTATATCCTAATTGCATAATTTTGAATCCGTTCAAAGGAACTCCAAATATGCTTTCGGCATCTTCTACCATAGATAGAATGGATTGATACAAACTGGGAATACAAGATATTTCAATTTGGCTGGGTGTGACTTGAACAGCATAGTTATCGCCATGCCCTCTAAGATGAAAACCATCCCTTACACGTTCGATACTCATCTCCTGCAATTGGGAAGAGATATTTTCTATTATATCATAGTGCTCTGTTTTCGAGCATTCTTTTAATAGCCTGATATGGCTATACTGTGGAGCTGTGGTTATTTCCACTATAACTCCTTTAACATAGTCTTTCATTATACTATGAATTTAAATTATTTAATATATTGCCAATATTCTCATTTAGCTCCCTCATTAACTCCGCTTCTTGCATTATATTCACTTGGTTCTGAATTTCTCGGAACATAGCTCGTAAACGTGAATAGGAGTTTGGAGAGGAATAGACACCGTACATTTGCATGGTTGTAATTTCTTTTGAAACAAAGTCTATAGGCAGCATCTGCAAGGCTTTTGCTATGACGTAGTAAAAGCCCTCTTTGGGAGTTCTAATCATTCCAATAGCATCATCAACGAGAGTTTTTCTCTTTGCGATTGCAAAGTAAGATTCTGCCCATAATTCCATTATCTTGTGATAAAATCTCTCATCGTACAAGGTGCGCCCTTTAACTTCCGGTTCTTTTAGTTGTGCAGGAAGTCTACCATACCACCGCCGTTCATAACGTAATAAGTTCTCGCCTTCTATTCCCTTCGGGGTTATCTTTCGTTCATCAAGAGCTTCTCGAAGTTTATCATAAAAGCAGAACTGTTGTCCGAGTTTTTTATTTCCTTGTCGGTAATACAAGGTTTCGTCTTTTACGCTACCTATCCTTTTAAAATGGGCTAATTCGCCCAAACAATCCAAATATAATTTAACTGGTTGCTTCATTGCGAATGTAGCTGCAACATCCACTCGTGTAACATCTACGAGAGTCATATCATAGTGCAGCTTATCGGATAATATCTCGATACAAGTTCGAGAATCCGCACGACTCAACATGAATGTGTTGTCGGGATAGATTAAACGAGGAAGGCTACCAGTAGCACTTAACCAGTTCATACCAAACTGAAATTTGAAGTCACCTATCTTCACCCAACTATAAAGCCACTCTCCAGTTTCTTCATCTGTAATTCTCTTCACCTTCTCAAGATGTTGATTGAGAGAACTCAAATCTAAAGCCTTATCGTGGTGGTAGAAATTAATTGTGTCATACATAAGATAATGTTATTATAGTTTATATACCAATTTTGTAGTGCACTTCCCCCTTATTATATAAGGAATAATACCATTTCATTATTCAGCCTTTCTTTCTCGTAATTGAATAATTTGCCACCTGCTGCTCTATCTCTTCGTGAGTAGCCACTCGATGATTGAGCATCCATGTTTCCAACTCATCTTTCTTAAAATACGTGATTTTACCTCCTTTACTTTTAAAGTGAGGAATCTCTTTTGCGCATACCAATTTATATAGATGACTTTTGGAAAATCCCGTCAATAAACTGGCATCATCCATATTGAGAACATTTTTTGTTCCCAACAACAAGAGCTGCTTAATAGCAGTTAGTTCATCTTCTATTTCTTTTCTCATATATATGTTATTTTTTGATTTTAGTGCAAAATTGAGAAGAACTAACAAACTATCCTATAGACTTTTATTACAAATTTATTTACTGAATAGAAGTAAATAAAAAAGGCAACCTTTACTTGGCTGCCTCATTTACCTCATCTATAATTCTATCTAATTTATTATAAATTAAAGCCCTCTTTCCTTTTAACTTTGGTGGCAAAGATGTTACTTGGTTTAATAGTTGCCTAAGATTTTCACACGACTTACTTTCACCATTAACTTTTATCACAAAAATTTTTTTAACCATTAATTCTGGAAATAACTCATTAAAATGAGTCGAATATATTTTATCAATCAGATAAGCTAATGAAGTTTTTGAATTAAGCCACTCTAATTTTTCATTCCCTGATAATACATCCCTCAAGCCACAATAATATAACAAGCTATCCAAATCATCTTTTAAAAAGTTCTCCAACACCAGAAGTTCATGAAGTTTAGTTATTTGTTTTTCATTATATCCATGTAAAAACTGCTTCCTTTGAAAACATTTTTTATTTTTACTTTGATTTTCATTTAGCACAGTATCTTGAAAAAAATCTTTTTCTTCTTCTAAATTTATCGCTAAATTATTTTCAACAGCTTGTTTTAAGGAATTAATAGCCTCCTCTATTTTACCCGCAATATCGCCATAAGAACTTTTCCCTCCTATAACAATAGATTCACCTATCCCAGCCACATATATCTTATGAGGAATACATACCTGAATATCACAATCCGCAGATGATATATCACATTCTTCTATTGTAGGCAAATCATCAAGATTAACATACGGTTTCCCATCAATAAAAACCATTTCTGAGTTCCTATCATAATGGAAAGGAGTTAACGATTTTTTAAGTTTAGACTTATAATACTTCCATACAGGCTCAATCGGGAGAGGATTTGCTAATATTTCATTTACGACTTTATTAGAATTCAAACGATTTAAGTGATTAAACACCTGACATGCTACCTCCCTCTTTTTTACATACGGCATTGGTGAAAGATAACGAATACCTTCCCAAATCGTGTTCTCATATTTTTCTGTTTGAACAAATTCCATAAAAATTAATATACTTTCGGGTTAATCAAATATTCCATTCTGCTTATCTACAGCCTCTTTTCGTTTCTGGTCTAAGATTTTCGCATAAATCTGAGTTGTAGAAATTTTAGTGTGCCCCATTATTTTAGAAACCGTTTCTATAGGTGTTCCCAAAGACAAATTCAAAGTTGCAGCCGTATGTCTTGCAAGATGGAGTATAAAGTAAAAAGCAATAGCTAACAAGATTGAACAGATAAATCGTAACGTGTTGGAAATAAGCAGATATTCATCATTTTGCTTAAAGTTGAAAAAGCAATGAAGTGCAGAAGATTGAGCGGTTTCAGTTACCAAAACGTTAGCTGTCCAGTTACCTGAACAATATAGGTAACGGTGAGCAAATCAAGTAATCTGAGACCGGATAATTTCTCACTGATTTACAATGTTTTGCATATCAAAGAACGCTTATAAGAATTGTAGTTTTACAACAAAAAATGTAAGCGTATGAAGATTGAAAAATTCAAGGTGTTGCTTTACCTTAAAAGAAGCGGAACAGACAAGAACGGAAAAACTCCGATCATGGGCAGAATTACGGTAAACCGTAGTGTAGCACAATTCAGTTGTAAACTGAATTGCAGTGAGAAACTTTGGAATCCGAGGGAAAGCCGGTTGAACGGCAAAAGTAAGGAAGCGGTGGAAACCAATGCCAAAATAGACAGGCTACTTGTTTCCATACACAAAGCATTTGATACCCTTGTAGAACGGAAAACCGATTTCGATGCCGTTTCAGTAAAAAATCTGTTTCAAGGTGGAATGGACAGCCGCATGACTCTGCTCAAACTTTTTGACCGTCACATAGAAGAAGTCAAATCTCTTGTCGGTGTGGAATATTCATTACGAACGATACCCAATTATATTTATACGCGGCAACGACTTGCCGAATTCATATCCAGCCGTTATAAGGTTTCCGATCTTGCTTTCGGACAATTGAACGAGCAGTTCATAAGGGAGTTTCAGGAATATGTGGTCATAAAGTGTGGACTAAGTATTGAAACCGTACGCCATTATCTGGCTTTACTTAAACGGGTCTGTCGTATAGCCTTTAAGGAAGGACATTCGGACAAGTACCATTTTGAACATTACACTTTGCCAAAGAAGCTGGAGAAGCCACCGAGAGCATTGAGCCGTGAGGATTTTGAAAAACTCCGTGATTTGGAAATAGAGGAACATCGCTGGTCGCATATTACTACCAGAGACCTTTTTCTTTTCGCCTGTTATACCGGAACATCTTATATTGATGTAGTGTCCATAACCGAAACAAACCTTGTAAAGGATGACAGCGGAGCTTTATGGCTGAAATACCAGCGAGGAAAGAACGGAAAATTATGCCGTGTCAAACTGCTTCCAGAAGCAATAGAGCTTATCGAAAAATACCGCAGCAAATCACGAAAGACACTGTTTCCACATATAGAACACGGTGCATTGATGTGGAACTTGTCCAGTCTGAAGGTTATGGCCGGAATAGACGGTCCGCTTACCTATCATATGGGACGGCACTCGTTTTCGACTCTGATCACACTCGAAAACGGTGTACCGATAGAAACGGTCAGCAGAATGCTGGGGCATTCAGACATTTCTACTACCCAGATTTATGCGCGGGTGACTCCGAAGAAACTTTTTGAAGACATGGATAAATATATAGAGGCTACCAAAGACTTGAAACTTGTACTCTGATAATAGTATCACCAATAAAATAAATTATACGATTATGCGCAGCACATTTTCAATATTACCATACATAAACCGCAATAAAGTAAAGGCAGACGGTACTACATCCGTCATGTGCCGAATTTCCATAGACGGCAAGAGCAGTGTATTTTCCACAGGGATATATTGCCGTCCCGAGGACTGGAATACCGAAAAGGGGGAAATCAGGGAGCAAAGAGCGAACAACCGTTTGATTGAACTCCGCAACAAGTTGGAACAGACTTATGAAAAGTATTTGAAAACAAAAGGTGTTGTCAGTGCAGAACTACTTAAAAATGAGATTACACAGGCCAATACAGTGCCGGAATACCTTCTTCAGGCCGGAGAAGAGGAACGTGAACGGCTCAGAGTCCGTTCAGTTGAAATCCGGTCTACCTCCAGTTACAGGCAGTCTAAAAGTACACAGGCTTACCTACGCGAATATCTGCTCACACTAAAAATGACGGATATAGCATTTGAGGACATTACGGAAGATTTCGGTTATGGTTTCAAACAGTTTGTCAAGTCAAAAGGCTGCAAGGCTTCTCATATAAATCATTGTATGACGTGGCTGAACAGGCTGATTTATATAGCTGTTGACCGGGAAATCTTACGCTTCAATCCGATAGCTGATGTTCCTTACGAAAAGAAGGAAGCCCCTAAGCTGAACCATATCAGCCGGAGCCAGCTGCAACTGATTATGGAACGTCCTATGCCCAACAAATGGCAGGAACTCACACGGCGTGTCTTTATCTTCTCTGCCTTCACTTCATTAGCATACGTGGATATGAAGGAACTTTATCCCCATCATATCGGCAAGACTGCTGAAGGAAGGCGTTATATCCGCATTAACCGCAAAAAAACCGGAGTTGAATCCTTTATACCACTTCATCCGGTTGCCGAGCAGATATTGGAACTTTATAATACCACGGATGATACGAAACCGGTATTTCCTCTTCCTAATCGGGATATGCTCTGGTATGCCGTAAATGAGATAGGGGTACTGGCAGGAGTCAAAGGAACACTCAGCCATCATCAGGCACGACATACGTTCGGAACATTGCTCCTTTCTGCCGGTGTTCCGATAGAAAGTATCAGTAAAATGATGGGGCATACAAATATCAAGACAACTCAGATATATGCCAGGGTTACTGATGATAAGATCTCAGAAGATATGGACAAACTAATGGAGAAAAGAAAGAGCAGCAGTCAAACCGATAAAAAACAGACCAGTATATGAAAAGAGAACCAATAACAATCAATGAAAGTGGAAATATTATTATACAAACGATCAATCCTTCTGAAATTTGGATGAACGAGCCGGAACTGATTTCTTTCTTTAACGTAATTGCACCAACTTTCAGGGCTGCAGTACGGACTATATATAAGAAAGGCATATTAAATCCGGGAATAGTAGAAAAACGAATCAAACAGAAAGACGGTTGTTACGAGATTTTTTATAATGTGGAAATGATTTTTGCGCTAACCTTCCTGTTAGATACTTATCCGGCAGACCGACTGCGGAAATATCTGATAACAAAAGCTATAAAAGGAAGTACAGGTTCTTTGGTATGTATTATCGGCAAAAATCATTCTTATCTGAAATGTTAGATTCCTGTCTTAAAAAGCAATAGCCGACAGCAGGCAGATAATTCCAGCCTGTCTGTCGGCTATTGTTATACACGCAAACTAGATGCGGTTTACTTTGTAGGCTTCCCGATAATTCTCCTGAAGCATTTTCTCAATATCACTCTCCCTGTAAAGGATTTTACCACCCAACTGGTAGTAAGATATTCTCCCTTCATTACGATAATCCTGAAGCGTACGTCTGCTCAGTTTCAATTGTGCCGACACTTCCTTGTCGGTCAGATAGCGTTCGCCGCCCAGCACGGGACGGTTTCCGACCGCCAGATTCTCAATCCCGACCAGCATACGGTCAAGACTTCCCATGATACGGTGTACCCATTCTCTGCTGTCTGTTCTCAGTTCACTCATGTTATTATGGATTTAGTGGTTATTGTTTAACTGTTATATGTTACGTCCTCTGTAAAGAGCCTCTTTTCTTCTGTCCTCAACTTTCTTGACGATACCCTGCACATCTTCCGGCTTATAGAATATCTTGTGATTGATTTGAGAAAAAGGCAGGGTACCGTTATCACGGAGTGTCTGCAGGGTACGGGGCGAGATGTTCAGATACCGGCATACGTCCTGATTATCCATCCACTTGTGCAGCGTCCTGTCGTTCTCCCGGTTGCAAATTTCCATGACCCGATGCTCAAAGTATTCAAACTTACGCACCAATTCTTCAAACAGTTGTTTTTCTATTCCTACAAATTCCATATCGTTTCCTTTTTTGTTGATTGATGTTTATTCTTTTTTCGTTGTTTGCGACAAAGAAAAGCCATATATTCTGAAAGGCAATGGTTTCCGCTTAACTGGCAGCATGTGGCGCTGATTATCCTAGTTATGAGGCCACATTCATATCCTTTTCTGCAAATATTCCTATATTCAGGGACTCCATCCAATAATGAATTACAGAATAAAAGATCTATGAACCTGATTCAATAAAGGTACATAGCAATGGATAAGGAATGGTTTATTTCCCTGTAACCTTACTTCATTACTTTTCCAAGTCATTGATTAGATAAGGAAGCAAAGAATTGTTCCTTCAATGATTCACAGACATGAATGTTTACTACAGTACGACAATACGACATTAAGTCAGTAAATATTCAAGTCAATAAATCAGTAACTGTTTGAATCCCCAGTTCATTGTTTCATCAAACAGGAAAAGTACCGCATTCCACACCGATTGCCCTATATGCAAAGTGCAACAGGCCACATTGTTGCCACATCCAGACCAACTGTTTGACTATTGGAAACTTATATTCTTTTTTTGCCAGACAATTCATTCCGAGATATATCGGAACATGGCAAACAAAATGAGAAAACAAATGATGAACAGAAACGGAAAAACAGGTCTGTCCCCTCCATAAAATGATACCGACAACGGTATTATTTCTCCCCAATTTATAGGGAGCATATTCAGAGACGCTCAAAATAGCGGGACTCTGATTTTTAGTGGAGCAAGTTTGTGTTTCGGGCAGACCGAAACCGCTTGCTCCCACTACTGGACGCAGTGAGAGGTTCATCCCGCTGGTCTAATCAGTACATTCATTTTATACAAAGTCAACAGATGGAAAAGAAACAGAATGCAGAAAGAAACAACAAGGGCGGCCGTCCTCCCAAGAGTACGACCGACAAACTGAAATACCGTGTTACCGTGAAACTGGCGACACCGGATTACTATACACTGAAAAGCAGGGCAAGAAGCGCAGGCATATCGGCAAGCGAATACCTGAGAGAATGTTTTCGTAAGGGATATGTACGGCAAAGACTTACAGCGGAACATTCCGACTATATCCGTAAGCTATGCGGTATGGCAAACAATCTGAACCAGCTGGCTCATAAGGCAAATGCCGGAGGATTCGATACGGCAAAGCTGGAATGCCGTGTACAGGTGGCAAGAATCGAAGAACTGCTGAACCATATCCTGCTATGATTGCGAAGATTGTAAAGGGAAGCGGATTCCGTGAGGTTACCGGCTATATCATTGACAGTAAAAAGAATGCCAGGATTATCGCACATGCCGGCTTGTTCATTGAGGATGTTGACACAATAACAAAGGCTTTCGAAGCACAGGCCGGAATGAATCCGAAAGTATCCAGACCGGTCGGACACATTGCACTGGGATTTTCCAAAGAGGATGAAAGCAGGCTGACCAGCCGGATTATGGCAGAAATAGCTTTGGAATACATGGGACGGATGGGCATAAGGAACACACAGTTCTTTATAGCCAGACATTTCGACAAGGAGCATCCTCATATACATATCGCCTACAACCGGATAGATAATGACGGCAGGACCATATCCGACAAAAACGAGCGGTTACGGAGTGCACGCATCTGCAAGGAACTGACCTTGAAATATGGGCTACACATGGCCAAAGGTAAGGATCATGTCAAGACTGAACGTTTAAGGGAACCGGACAAGACAAAGTATGAACTTTACAGTCTGCTTAAAACGGAAGTCAGAAAGGCCGGAAACTGGAAGGAACTGATTACCGGATTAAACGAAAAGGGAGTGGATGTACGGTTCAAATACAAGGGAAATTCGGATGAAATACAGGGTATCGTATTTATCATGAATGGCTATTCCTTCAGCGGTTCCAAGATTGACAGACAGTTTAGCTATTCCAAGATAGATGCCGCGTTAAAGACACCGTCACATTCGGAAACCCAAAGACAGGTAGCTGTTCAGAGTGAACCGACCTATCAACTGGAATCGCATGGCTGTGAATTGTACAGCGGTTCTTTTGGTCTGTTCACACCGAACCCGCAACCGGAACAACCAGAAGGTTATCCGGACGATTATTTGAGAAAGAAGAAAAAGAAAAAACAACGTAAAATAAGATGGTAAAGTATGGAAAAAGACAATGTATATGTTTTGTTTGAAGAAATCAAGAACAAGATTGAGATGATAAACGGGAAGCTGGAACAGAAGGCCGGAACACCAACTGGCAGACAGGCAGAAGAAGTGATCCCGACATGCGTAAGGCATATTCACCGGCATAGTTTTGACCTCAGGTCAAGCAGAGTATTTTCTCTTTTGGTCGGAATGGGTGTGGTATGCAGCCTGTCCTTATGGGGAAATATCAGACTTTGGCAATCCAACCGGCAATATGCAGACGACGCCCTGAAGTTCCGTGCCATCCGCTCCTGGAGCGGATGTACTCCGGGAGATATTCTCTGGTTGAACAAGGTTTTTGACATCCATCGTGACGAGAAGGCCATCGAATGGATCAGAGAACAGGCCAATGGTTACGAGAACGAACTGAAAGCTGTTTCCGACAGCCTGATGCAGGAGAAACTTAAATTACAGGTAAAATCTGAATCCGATTGATATGGCCAGTGTGAAAGTAAAATTCAGACCTTCCACCATAGAAGGAAAGGAAGGTACCGTCTATTATCAGATTATCCAGAACCGTGTAATCCGTCAGTTAAAGACGGATTACCGGATATTTACGGATGAATGGAACGAAGCTGGAAGCTGTATCATTGTCGGTAGTTCGGAGAGAAGCAATCTGCTCCTTTCCTTGCAGGAACGCATGGAATGGGACCTGAAGCGGCTGGACATGATTATCCAACAACTGGATAACCGGAAAACCGGATATACGGCAGATGATATTATAGCTTCTTTTCAAAGCAATACAGAGGGACAGTCGTTTTTCAACTTCATGCAGGGTATCATAGCCCGTCTAAAACAGATGGGCAAGATACGCACGGCTGAAAATTATTCCTGCACCCTGAAAAGTTTCATGCAGTTCAGAGGGGACAGGGATGTTCTGCTGTCTGAAATTGATTCAGATTTGATGCAGCTTTATGAAGCCTACCTTCATGGAAAAGGTGCCGTACGGAATACCAGTTCATTCTATATGCGTATCCTTCGGGCGGCATATAACCGTGCTCAGGAAAAGGGACTGATGGAACAGCGCAATCCTTTCAGGCATGTCTATACGGGAGTGGACAAGACCGTCAAACGTGCCGTTCCCTTATCCGCCATCAAGCGTATGAAGAATCTGGATCTGTCCTTACAGCCTAATCTGGAATTTGCAAGGGACATGTTCCTGTTCAGCTTCTATACCCGTGGCATGTCGTTCATAGATATGGCTCACCTGAAAAAGAAAGATCTTCAGAACGGATTTTTATCGTATCGCAGACGAAAGACCGGGCAGCAGCTGGTTATCAGGTGGGAAAAATGCATGCAGGAGATTGTCGGCAAATACCCGGAAGACAGTCTCAGTCCTTATCTTTTGCCGGTATTGAAATATCCTTTTAAGGATATGCACAAGCATTACAGGAATGTCATGTCCGGAATAAACAGACACCTTAAAGAAATAGCCAGACTGGCCGATATATCCTTTCCTCTGAGTATGTACTGTGCCCGCCATTCATGGGCAAGCGCAGCCAAAGGCAAGAACATTCCGATTTCGGTTATCAGTGAAGGAATGGGACATGATTCCGAGGCGACCACACAAATTTATCTGGCTTCATTGGATAACTCCGTAGTGGATAAGGCTAACGCACAAATTCTGAAAAGTCTGTAGGATTGGAGAACGTTTAGCAAAAGCATTCATTTCTTAGACAGAGGGACTCACTCTTGCGCAAAGTTATACATTTTATTGAAAATCCTGCAATTCCGGCCGTTGGATTTTCATCCGGAAGTCATTGAATTTCAACTGTTGTTTAGCAATCCTACATATAATTCATCAGCAAATCAGCCTTATAGCCCGAAATCTCCCTCTGTCTAAGAAAGACGCAGACACCGGGACTTTCTCATCCCCTTTACGCACAGAAAGAAGATGGAGAAAACGACCGGAGAAGCCGACATACAGGAGAACAAGCTGAAAGAACTTTCACCCGACTTACTGAATACCTTGCTCAAAGATCATACAACGAGCAAGGAAGGAAAACAGTGTAATATATTCTGGGCTACTTCCGATTATGAACCGCTCGGCAAAGGTTATGAATACGGGTCACCGATTCTCCCAGAGTTGATAACCGGAAAGAACGGTCATGTGGTCATGCCCCGTGTACTGAAACACAGGGATACCCAAAGCACACGTTCCCGGGAAATGGCGGAGGTATTTACTCCGTCCTGGATATGTAATGCCCAGAACAACCTTATCGATGAAGTCTGGTTTGGCAGAAAGAATGTATTCAACCATGAAGTGACATCTAAAGACGGTACGCATACATGGGAAGTCAATCCGGATAAAATTGATTTTCCTGAAGGCAGGACATGGAAAGATTATGTACGGGAAAACCGATTGGAAATCACCTGTGGAGAAGCTCCTTATCTGGTAAGCCGGTATGATACGACTACCGGAACATTCATTCCCGTGGAGAAACGTATCGGCCTGCTTGACCGTAAACTCCGTATTGTCAGTGAGAATACTACGACAACGCGTGAATGGCTGGAGGCAGCCAAGGATGCTTACAGAAGCATCTATGCCTATGAATGGCAGGGAGACAGTCTTCTTCTTGCCCGTGAAGCCCTTCTCTTATCCTTCATCGAATATTACCAGAACAAGTTCGGTAAAGATCCGCAAATTAAATCCATCAACCATATAGCCTATATCATCTCCTGGAATGTATGGCAGATGGACGGACTGAAAGGTGTCGTTCCGGACAGTTGCGGAGAACGTGTGCGGATGGAACCAAGTCTGTTCGGTACGATTGAAAGACGGGAACCGTGCGAGGGCTGTTTGAAAAATGACCTGACCAAGCACAATGGAATTTACTGCATTATCAAGGACTGGCGGGCTACGGACAAGGCAACAGGCAAAAAGGGGAAACGAATCCGATTTATCGACCTCATAAATGAAGAAGCATGAGATTCACATCGTCCCTGAAACTAAAACTGATCTATGTGTTCCGTATCAATGATGCGGCGCACCGTGGATGCCTGAAGATTGGCGAGGCAACCTGTGAGGATGAAAACGTGTTCGGTCTGTCTCCTAACAGCAAGGCGCTCAATGAAGCGGCAAGAAAGCGTATCAACCAGTACACACAGACGGCTGGCATCGCATACGATCTGCTATATACGGAACTGACCGTTTATAACCGTGGCGGACTTCGTTCGTTCAACGACAAGGAGATACACAATGTCTTGGAACGCTCCGGTATCAAAAAGAAAGTATTCGATACAGTCAACAAGGCCAATGAATGGTTCATTACCGATCTGGAAACCGTCAAGCGTGTCATTGCGGCTGTCAAGGAAGGCCGGAGCTCCCTTTCATCAGCGGAAGTTACCCGTGAATATTCCCCGATTGCATTCCGGCCGGAACAGCAGGAAGCTATCAACAAGACCAAGAAGCAGTTTAAGAAAGGCAACCAGATGCTCTGGAACGCAAAGATGCGTTTCGGAAAGACACTTTCTGCCCTACAGGTTGTCAAGGACATGGAGTTTCAGCGTACCCTGATTCTGACCCATCGCCCTGTGGTGGATGCCGGATGGTTTGAGGATTTCGGTAAGATATTTTACGACCGCAAGGATTTTGCATACGGTTCCAAGAACAACGGGGAAAGTTACGACAGTCTTGAACGGCAGGCAGAAAGTCACGGATTGCATTATGTCTATTTTGCATCCATGCAGGATTTGCGTGGTTCCGAACTTGTAGGTGGTAACTTTGACAAGAATAACGAGGTTTTTGCTACCGATTGGGACCTGATTATCGTTGATGAAGCACACGAAGGCACCCAGACCGAATTGGGTAAAGCGATTATGGGAGAGCTGGTCAAGGAACAGACCAAGGTATTGCGCCTGTCAGGTACTCCATTCAATCTGCTGGATGATTTCAAGGAGGATGAAATCTATACATGGGACTATGTGATGGAACAGCGGGCCAAGGTGAGCTGGGACGAACTCCATTTTGGCGATCCCAATCCGTATGCCTCACTGCCTACACTCAATATCTATACCTACGATTTGGGACGGCTGCTTCATGAATTTGTGGATGAGGATGTCGCCTTTAATTTCAGGGAATTTTTCCGGGTCAATGAAACCGGCGGTTTCTGTCATGAAAAAGATGTGCGGGCTTTTCTGAACCTTCTTACCAAGGAGGACAAGGACAGCCTTTATCCATATGCCAACGAGGAATATAGGAATATTTTCCGCCATACCCTCTGGATGGTGCCCGGTGTGAAAGAAGCAAGGGCACTGAGTGCCATGCTCCAGACACATCCGGTGTTCCAGCATTTCAAGGTGGTCAATGTAGCCGGTGACGGTGATCAGGATGAAGAAAGCCGTGATGCCCTGGAAGCCGTGGAACAGGCTATCGGAAAAGATCCGGATGCCACACGGACCATTACCCTTTCTTGCGGACGGCTGACGACCGGAGTAAGTGTAAAGGCATGGACTGCCGTATTCATGCTGTCCGGTTCCTATAATACAGCCGCATCCAGTTATATGCAAACCATCTTCCGCGTACAGACACCCGCAACCATCAACGGACGGATGAAGGAGCAGTGCTACGTTTTTGATTTTGCTCCGGACCGTACCCTGAAAGTGATAGCCGAAACCGCCAAAATATCGGCCAAGGCTGGAAAGACTTCACAAAGTGACCGTAAGGCAATGGGTGAGTTTATCAATTTCTGTCCCATCATATCCATTGAAGGCTCACAGATGAATCGCTTTGATGTCCCTCGTATGCTGGAACAGCTGAAACGGGTATATGTGGAACGTGTCGTCCGTAACGGGTTTGAGGACAACAGCCTATATAACGATGAACTGATGAAACTGGATGATCTGGAACTACAGGAATTCGATGACCTGAAAAAGATCATCGGCCAGACCAAAGCCATGCCCAAGACCAACCAGGTGGACATCAACAGTCAGGGACTGAACAATGAGGAATATGAGGAAAAGGAGAAGCTGGAGAAGAAACCAAAGAAGGAACTTACAGAGGAAGATCGGAAGCGGCTGGAAGAACTGAAAAAGAAAACCAAGAACAGAGAAGCGGCCATTTCCATACTCCGTGGCATCTCCATCCGTATGCCTCTGTTGATTTATGGTGCAGAACTGAGCGATGAGAACCAGGAAATCACGATTGATAATTTTGCCTCACTCATTGACCCGCAGTCATGGGAAGAGTTCATGCCCAAGGGAGTGACCAAGCAGAAATTCAACAGCTTCAAAAAATACTATGACCCGGAAATATTCTGTGCGGCTGGAAAACGAATCCGTGCGTTGGCCCGTGCCGCGGACAAACTGAGTATAGAGGAACGAATCGAACGGATTACGGACATCTTCAGTACTTTCCGTAATCCGGATAAGGAAACGGTGCTTACTCCGTGGCGTGTGGTAAACATGCACCTCGGTGATTGTTTGGGAGGATATAACTTCTATGACACGGAGTATCAGAATATAATTCCCAAACCACGATTTATAGACAAAGGAGAAGTTACTGCAGAAGTTTTCTCTCCTGAATCCCGTATTCTGGAGATCAACTCCAAATCCGGACTTTATCCGCTCTATATGGCGTATGGCATTTACCGGGCCAGAGTGAAGGCTTCTCTGTTTGCTGTAGAAACGGTAGAGGAGCAGCAGGCTGTATGGGATAAGGTGATAGCCGAGAACATCTTTGTAATTTGTAAAACTCCAATGGCGAAGAGTATTACCAAACGTACGCTTGCCGGATTCCGTAAAGCAAAAGTGAATACAAGATATTTTGAAGATTTAATCAACCAGATTAAGAACAAGCCGGAAAACTTTATAACAAAAGTTGCCAAAGGTCATTCTTACTGGAAAGCCATAGATAATGACAATATGAAATTTAATGCGATAGTGGGAAATCCACCATATCAAGAGGTTGTTGATCAAAAAGAAAGTACAAACGGACAAAAGGTAAGCATAAGTATCTTTCAATATTTTCAAACTATCAGTGAAAAGATAGGAAAATATACAGCCTTAATATATCCAGGCTCTCGGTGGATTCATCGTTCAGGAAAAGGACTTGAAAAATTTGGTTTGGCCCAAATGAATGATCCTCATTTAGCTCTACTTGAATTTTTCCCTTGTTCTAAAGATATATTTAAAGATGTTGCTATTGCTGATGGACTTTCCATTATACTAAAAAACATGGAAAAGAATGAATGTGGATTTACATATAAATATTCTGTAGGTGGTAAAACGATTACTATCCAAGCAAACAATCCAGGAAATGATATGTTTTCTCTCAATCCTCAAGATAATGAAATTATTAAGAGATTGGATAAGGTAATAAAATCATTCGGATGTTTACATAACTCCATACTTCCTCGTAATTTATTTTCTATTGAAAGTGATTTTGTTGAGAAGAATCCTTCTCTTGTAAAAGAGTTTAATGATGGTGATTATTATAATCCCCAAACAGAGATTAAACTTTTTACTAATGATAAAGCTGGTAAAAGCGGAAGAGCTCGTTGGTATATTGCTAATAAAAATGTTATAGCATCTGGAAGTGAATATTTGAATAAATGGAAAGTAATTGTTTCCAGTGCTAATGCTGGAGGACAAAAACGTAGTAACCAGATAGCTATTGTTGATAATCATAGCGCATTTGGACGTTCACGTGTGGCGTTAAAAACATTTGCGACAGAAAAAGAAGCTATAAATTTTTTCAAATATGCCACAAGTGAAATAATCCGTTTTGCATTTTTGCTTACAGACGAATCGCTTACTTCATTAGCTAAGAAAGTCCCAGATTTATTAGATTATACAGATGCCAATGGTGTTATTGATTATGACAATAATGTGAATACTCAACTCTACGAATTGTTTGGTATTGATGAAAATAATCAGTTACATATACATAATGTTTTAGCATTGAAGGGAAATGATTGATTTTTATTTACATACATATAATAACAATTAGACCTAGGAATAACAAAAAGTAATTTTGATTTATGATTACTGTCCAAAATTTTGTGTAAATGGAAACAGGATTCAGCTGTAAGTTTGTTCTTATATCTGGATTCTGTTTTCAATATAGAATAAATTTGGTTTGTAATCAAACCTCAGTTTGAAATAGATACTGTCCACTTATTCTACATTTTCTTTTGTATAATTATGAACCTTATTTTACGTCTTTGAGTTGTTTTATAATATCCGTAGTCATTTTAGATAAAGGTCGATCTGATAAATACTCTTGATCTAAATTGTTTCCCCATAGGATTCTTTCAATTATCTTTTCTGTTATCCCCATGTGCTGGAATGTAGTTCTTAATTGATCAAAATATCCTTCTTGATTAGCGATAGATTTCAAAACTATTTCGTGAGCATAATCTTTGTGTTTTTTGTACAGTTCATCCAATGCAAATGCTCGAATATTTGTTTTGCATCTATCGTCAGATTCTATTTCGACGTTCCAGTTTGTATCATTCAATATGCAATTTAAGAGGGAGTCTATTTGTATTTTCCCATTATCTCCAAAATCTTCAATGTATGGATTAATTTGTATATACTCTTCTCCTTTTGCTTTGTTACATGTTGGGCAACAGGGGATAAGGTTATAAAATGATAGCGCTAAATATGGATATTTTATTTTGCTGTAGAAATGATCAAATTGGGCACTGACTTTATGGCCATCTCCCGCACTAAATATGTATTGCCGATTACAATATGGACAAACATTTAGGTTTAACGAATCGAGAACCTTTTGTAAGTACTCTTTTCGTATTCTTTCATACTGCCCGGTCATGTAGGTCGTAAATTTAATCCATTCATCTGATTTATGCTCTATATCGGGAAAGCGTTTATGGAACATATCAATTTCATTATGAAGATTTATGGCTGGGCAAGACACAATATCTTTGAAATTGCGTTCATTGAATACATAAGCTATATACTGATTGTCTTTGTTAAAGCGTCTACTAATAGACGTGACAAAGTCCGTATAATCGCGACAGATTTGTTTTATGTCGGCATGGCGTATTTTAATCATTATTCGGTACTTTCAAGTTTATCCAATTCTTCTTTTAACAGCTTTTTGCGTTTTTCGTTAGGTAGCTCATTTCGCTTAGAATCGTATTTTTGCAATAATATATTACGAATTATAGGTTCACCAATTCTATAAATATCATTCAAAGTATAGGAATCAACATTTCCAAGTTCTATCCGTCTGTGTATAGATTCAATTTTTTGTTTTGCAAAATCCCCAATTGGAACACCGTCAAGGAAAAAACTATTGTTATAAAGAGTATGTATGTTGGCTGCAAAAGTCTCTTTAAAGTTTAGCCCATTACACACTTGGCTTGTCCCGTTTGATCTTTTATCAATAAATATAACATTCGTTTTAGGAATATCCGACAGTAATATTGGTGAGTGAGTGGTCAAAATTATTTGGAATTCTATTTTTGAAAAAAATGCATATAATAAACTTAGGACTAAACGTATAAACTTCTGTTGCCATTCTGGATGTAATTGTAGATCGGGTTCATCGAGTAATATGATTATAGTCTTTCCATTGAACCGATTGTCGTGAATGATCTTATTAATGGCAGCATGATAAATTTCTCCTTGGGTATTAAAAATGACTCCCATCAAACGAGCGATTAACGTATATATAGCTCTTTCTCCTGATGAAATCCCCAGATTTATGACGACCTGAGCATTTGAGACATTATTATATGCCATTGTTCCAAATGAGGCGTATGGTCCCGGAGATATAAAATTGTAATAGCTGTATAACGCATTTAGAACTTCTTGAGTGATGGCTCCAATTCGAATATTAAACTTCAATTCATGAAACCCTTTTCTTAGACCAGTTAGTTGTGACTCATGGTATTGTATATCACCATCGTCATATAATTGATCAAAAGCATTGAAGATACTTGTTCTGTAATCTTCTCCTCTATTGAGATATGATGTAATATCGTCAAAACTTGTTTGGGCGTTCCACGATTCTGGTATTTGATTTCTTGATAGAAATATTTGAGTTAGAATAAACCGTCTCAATCTGGCTTTAAATCCTTTGTCGGGCAAGCTTTGAGTCAATGCTTGGTATGTAGGGTGCTGTGGCTTTTGGTCTGAGAAATAAAGCAATTTTAGCTCAAAATAATCAGGCAATCTTATTAAATCAAAAATAGTTTGTTGCTGTTCATGTGAGTATATAAAAAATAACAATAACCTAAACATGTCATTTGTTTGCATAACATCAACATCTGACATGCGTGCATAGTCTGGAGATTCCGTTAATTGATTTATAGGTTGGCGAAGAATATACGAGTTAGATATGTCCGAAAACTTATGATAATGAGAGTGGGGATTGGATAAACTTCTGTCAATGGATGATGAATAGTATGTGATAAATGTATCGTCGATGTGTTCTTCGAATTCAGAATTCAAAGGACTTCCCCAACGGTTAAATCGTTTGACATCGAATGTGAATGTTATGTCTGTTAGTGTTGCTGGGACATTAGTATATAGCTTGTTTTTGTAACGGAAAATTCCCCAACATCCACCTCCTCCACATAAGGATTTGATTATACAATCTAGAAGATTAGTTTTCCCTGTTCCATTCTTCCCTACGATGGCTGTAATGTTTAATATATTATTGCCGAACCAGTGGGCGGGCAACCCTTCACGATGTTCCATTGAGAAAGTCTTAGAACGTTCATCATATGAAAAAATGTATTCAGAAGAAAAGTTATAACTGCAACTCTTGATATTTCTTCTATCGTTTGCTATGTATATGAATAGTAATTCCATCTCATTGATATTGTTAGAGTAACAATAATTCATATGATACAAAATTACAGAATTTTATTGAAAGATTAAAGACCCGAACAAATAATATTGGTCATTAAATCAATTCGTTAAATTAACATATGCGCAAGGCTAATTTATGTACTAAACAAACGAACTTTAAAAAATAATATTATCTTTGCATTTGGATAGCGTTCTTTTATGTTTGTGCAAAGTAAAGCAGAGAAAAGAACTTTACTCGTTTCTAAATCGTTACCTATTAAAAAGTATATTCTTATAAACTGTTTATTTTCAGTGTGTAGGATAAATGGCAATGCCTAGAGCAATGGAAAGTAATGCGCTTGGTTATACCAGCCGATTTTATCCAACGGGCTAACTGTTTATTGGCACTGTCATTCTTGGGTAAAGTGAAAATTATATCGCTATCCGTAGCTTCGCCACGTTCGGGTAACCATCTCATAGCCTCATCACTGAGGTAATTACTTTCGTTTCGACGAACCTTTTTCATTCTGAATCGGAGCATATTTGCCCCTTCATTGTCTTGAGTTAGCTCACCCCAAGTAATTGAAGCAACATCACTGTATCGTAAACCAACCAAGCAACAAAATAGAAAAGCTTGTTTCAAAGTGTTGTTTCTACATGGAACAGTTATCAACTTTTTAATTTCCCCTATAGTCAAAAATTCCCTTGTTCCATCTTCTTCTTTCGGCTTATCACTATTCTCTAACTTATCCATAGGGTTGACAGTTATAGTATCATCCTTAACCGCTTTCCGCAATACATATTTGAACTTCATAAATAAATTATGCTGTGTGTTTCGACTAAGGAAAACCTCTTTGTCACGCTCCGAACCAGTACGCTGATAATTGATGTTTTTAGCCGTTTTCAGATAGTTAATAAACCCAATGATATAGTCTTTATCTACTTGCTGAAAAGTCACTTTATCGCCAGAATATCGGGTAATATGCTTTGCTAATGAATTGAGAGTGTAGTAATACCCATGAGGATTTCCACTTTTCTTTAATGCTTCGTCAGCCTGATAGAGAATATAAGAAACCAAATTAACCTTATTCTTGGCTGAGATTATTCCTGCTCCTTTTTTATTCAGTTCCGTAATTCTGTCATGCAAAATAGTAAATGCTATCTCTAAATTTTGACGGTTCTGCTCTTTCACTCCTAAATCAGTTTCCTCATTAAGATAAAGCTTAAGAAATTCATATTCCCGTTTTCCATCCTTATACAAATCCAAATAGAGAGACAGACTATGCGACAGCTTTTTTACTCTTAGTCTAATCGGCTCTTTAGGCTGATTTTTCAAACGTTCCTTTTCCTCTTTTGTCTGTTCAGGAAAATAGCCTTTATACAGTTCATCTACTGTTTTAAAGAGTTTTTGTACTTTTCTTGCCATAAATGCACCTTTATAATGTTGTTACCAATTTGTTACCACTACAAAGATAGATAATTAAGTTTAGAAACGAGTAACAAACGAGTAACAAAAAGTACATAAATAACAGCTATACAAGAGATAATAAGCTGATTTTTACAAAAAACAAAAGAGATAGGAAATACTTGAAAATCAATTATTTCCTATCTCTTTTTTATTTCTTGTTTTCTGCTCTTAAACTGCCCAGTTGGTCAAATCCAGTCAACACCATGACTTTGTAACAGTCTGAAATTTAAAAGATTGCGTAACTCATTGCTAAGTAGGGAGGGTGAAAAAGGGATAAATGCTACTTTATTTTTCATCCTCTACCGCTTTCTTTGGCACAAAGATACATATTCTTTTATTAGCAATCACCATATATTTACAAATATTAGCTAATACTGACTTTTCGTGATAAAAACAATAATCCTCCATACATACAATATGTGCCCCCCATTGTCATCAATGTTCAAACAGCTACCAAAGCCAGTATCCGTTGACGGAATTAACCCCTGCAAGAGGGAATCTCTATCTTCTGTAATGGATATTTGCACAGAAGAGATGGGAAGTTAACGGAAAAAGTCTCTGAAGTTAACTGAAAAACCGGAAAGAATTAAGGAAGCAATCTATCCCAAACTTTGGTTTTTTCATACCCAGCCTTGGGATGTCTAAACCAAGGTTTGGTTTAGACATCCCAAGGTTGAAAAGAAAGTTCTTCCGTACAAGTAACAATTCCGCCAACAGATTCCTATTATATAAATACACCCTCGTTTAACAGATGTAGCCGTAATACTTGTATACACCGCGATTGCATCTACTTTTCAGGTTATTATAGTGTTCTCTCTTTCTTTTTAAAAGTGAATGATATGTTTCGTCTAATAATGATTTGAATTCCCCGGTAGCGTCTTGGAGGATATTTTTAGTAAGAGGAAGACCCTTCGGACAATAAAAGCCGATACTTCGGACTATTTTATCCCTTTCTTTCACACATTAGCCGTATTTTTGTCAATAAAAGAAACAATAATAACCAAGAGATTTTCAGAACATATCATGAAGAACCTTATTGCCCTAACCCTGCTGCTTGGAGGAAGCACACTGCTCTGCGCACAAAAGCCTGCCAAAACACCGGTAACCTACAAGCCGGTGAAAAGTGAAATGTACCGCAAAGGTTGGATAGACTTCAACAAGAACCGAGTGAAAGACGTGTATGAAGACCCCTCCGCCCCGCTCGAAGCACGTATCGAAAACCTGCTGCAACAGATGACGCTGGACGAAAAGACCTGCCAAATGGTCACCCTCTACGGCTACAAACGCGTACTGAAAGACGACCTCCCCACCCCCGAATGGAAAGAGCTGCTCTGGAAAGACGGCATCGGCGCCATCGACGAACACCTGAACGGCTTCCAGCAATGGGGACTCCCCCCCTCGGACAATGCCTACGTCTGGCCCGCCTCGCGCCACACCTGGGCACTGAACGAGGTACAGCGGTTCTTTGTGGAAGATACCCGTCTCGGCATCCCTGTAGACTTTACCAACGAAGGCATACGCGGCGTGGAAAGCTACCGCGCCACCAACTTCCCCACCCAACTGGGACTGGGACATACCTGGAACCGTGAACTGATTCGCCAAGTAGGACTCATCACCGGACGCGAAGCCCGCATGCTGGGCTACACCAACGTCTACGCCCCCATCCTCGACGTAGGACGCGACCAGCGCTGGGGACGCTACGAGGAGGTTTACGGCGAATCTCCCTACCTCGTAGCCGAACTGGGCATCGAAATGGTGCGCGGCTTGCAGCACAACCACCAAGTGGCCGCCACCGGCAAGCACTTTGCCGCTTACAGTAACAACAAAGGCGCCCGCGAAGGCATGGCACGTGTGGACCCGCAAATGTCGCCGCGCGAAGTGGAGAACATACACATCTACCCCTTCAAACGCGTCATCCGGGAAGCTGGCATGCTGGGCGTAATGAGTTCGTACAACGATTACGACGGCATCCCCGTGCAGGGCAGCTACTACTGGCTCACCACCCGCCTGCGTGGCGAAATGGGATTCCGTGGCTACGTCGTATCCGACAGTGACGCCGTAGAATACCTCTACACCAAGCACGGCACCGCCAAAGACATGAAAGAAGCCGTCCGCCAAAGCGTGGAAGCCGGACTGAACGTACGCTGCACCTTCCGCTCGCCCGACTCCTTCGTCCTTCCCCTCCGCGAACTGGTGAAGGAAGGCGGACTGAGCGAAGAAGTCATCAACGACCGCGTGCGCGACATCCTTCGGGTAAAGTTCCTCATCGGTCTGTTCGATGCCCCCTATCAGACAGACCTTGCCGATGCCGACCGTGAAGTGGAAAAAGAAGAGAACGAAGCCATTGCCTTGCAGGCATCCCGCGAGTCCATCGTTCTGCTGAAGAATGCCGGTGAACTATTGCCCTTAGACATCAACTCCACCAAGAAGATTGCCGTCTGTGGTCCCAATGCCAATGAAGAAGGCTACGCGCTGACCCATTACGGCCCACTTGCCGTAGAAGTGACCACTGTGCTGGAAGGCATTCAAGAAAAGACAAAAGGCAAGGCAGAGGTGCTCTACACCAAAGGCTGCGACCTGGTGGACGCCCACTGGCCCGAAAGTGAAATCATAGACTATCCGCTGACCGACGACGAACAAGCCGAGATAGACAAAGCCGTAGAAAATGCCCGTCAAGCTGATGTTGCCATCGTAGTATTGGGCGGCGGACAACGCACCTGCGGCGAAAACAAATCGCGCACCAGCCTCGACCTGCCCGGTCGGCAGTTGCAACTGCTTCAAGCCATACAAGCCACGGGGAAGCCCGTCGTACTGATACTCATCAACGGACGCCCGCTCTCCATCAACTGGGCAGACAAGTTCGTCCCCGCCATCCTCGAAGCTTGGTATCCCGGCTCCAAAGGCGGAACAGCCCTGGCCGACATCCTCTTCGGCGACTACAACCCCGGTGGAAAGCTGACGGTGACCTTCCCCAAGACCGTAGGGCAAATCCCTTTCAACTTCCCCTGCAAGCCTTCTTCACAGATAGACGGCGGTAAGAATCCGGGGCCCACGGGCAACATGTCGCGCATCAACGGAGCACTGTACCCCTTCGGTTACGGCTTGAGCTACACTACCTTCGAGTACTCCGACCTCGACATCACCCCCCGAGTCATTACCCCGAACGAGTCTGCCACCGTCCGCCTGAAGGTGACCAACACCGGCAAATGCGCCGGAGATGAAGTAGTGCAACTCTATATCCGCGACGTACTGAGCAGTATCACCACCTACGAAAAGAACCTTGTAGGTTTCCAGCGCATCCACCTTGAACCGGGCGAAACCCAGGAACTGTCCTTCACCATCGACCGCAAGCACCTGGAGCTTCTGGACGCTGACATGAAATGGGTGGTGGAACCCGGCGACTTCGTGCTCATGGCCGGCGCCTCTTCCGAAGACATCCGTTTGAACGGAACGCTGACCGTAGAAGCCTACCAGACCCGTGCCAAAGCCATTGAAGCCCAAAAACCAGCAAAGCGCGTGAGCGCCAGCACCAACCCAGAGGATGCCGAAAACGTGCTCGACGAAAAAATCAATACCGTATGGCAAGGAAATAAGGGAGATTATATTACCTTTGCCTTAAAGAACGGAGCCAAGGTAGATAAAGTTGCCATCGCCTTTACACGCGACAACAACCTACCGGCAACCTTCGAAATCCAGCTCTCGGGCGGTGGCGGACAGTTCCTCACCGTATATTCGGGCACCGTCAGCGAATATGGCAAGCTGATTTCCTATCCGTTCAAAGGCACTACCGCCAGCGACCTCCGCATCGTGCTGAACGATGACCGCGTCAGTATTGCCAAAGTTAAATTTTAATGTGCCAATGTGCTAATGTGCCAATGCCCCTGCGGCATATACAGCGCAGCCAATTAGCACATTAGCATATTGGCACATTTGCACATTAACACATTAGCACATTAAATTAATGAAAACACTTCTTTTCTGTATGCTCGGATTAGGTTTGACAGCATGTGGCTCTTCTCCAAAGGGCACTAACGGTGGCCAGGACGAACTTGCCATGCTGGTGGGTACTTACACGAATGGTTCAAGCAAGGGTATCTATACCTTCCGCTTTAATCAGGAGACGGGAACAGCCGTCCCGCTCAGTTCAGCGACATTGCCCAATCCCTCCTACCTCGTCCCCTCGGAAGATGGCGAATTTGTCTATGCCGTCAGTGAAATGAACGACAACACAGCAGCCCTCAGCTCCCTTGCCTTCGACCGGGAAACGGGAGAATTGCGCCTGCTGAACACCGTTCCCACCTTCGGCGCCGACCCCTGCTACGTGGCCACCAATGGCCGGGAAGTGTTGACTGCCAACTACAGCGGTGGAACCATGTCCGTCTTTCCTTTACAGAAAGACGGCACTTTGGCTCCTGCAGACACGCTCTTTCAAGGCTCTGCCACCGGTCCCGATGCCATACGGCAAGCCACTCCCCACATCCATTGCACGGTCTTTTCACCGGACGGAAAGTACATCTTCGCCACCGACTTCAGTGCCGACCGCATCCTGCGCTTTGTGATGCACCCCGACAACCCTATTCCTCATGCTTCTCTGGAAGCCGTTAACATTGAGGAGGATTCCGGCCCGCGCCACCTGACATTCAGTCCCAACGGGAAGTTTGCCTATCTCATCACCGAGTTGTCCGGCAAAGTCATCGCCTTCAGTTACGATGACGGCCGCCTGGAACAGATACAAACCATTACAGCCGACACCGTAGCCGCCCGTGGAAGTGCAGACATCCACCTCAGTCCGGACGGGAAATACCTCTATGCCAGTAATCGGCTGAAAGAAGACGGCATCGCTATCTTTGCCGTTAATCCCGAAAATGGGACCTTGACAAAGGTAGGTTATCAGCCCACCGGCATCCATCCTCGCAACTTCAACATTACACCCAACGGCAAATACTTGCTTGCCGCCTGCCGTGACAGCAATGTCATTCAGGTGTATAAACGAAACGAAGTTACCGGACTTTTAGAAGACACTCATCAGGACATTGTAGTCGACATGCCGGTTTGCGTACAATTCGTCAGCTCTGTTAATAATTTATAAAGCAATATTTAGCAAAGATAACTTCATTAACTTTGTCCCTTAGCTAAATCAGTCTAAACAAATGTAGATTATGAAAAAGAATATATTGATACTCTCAGCTCTGTTCTTGTCCACCACTGCCATAGCGCAAACAGACGTAACCACCGGTGTGATGCGTGGCAAAGACTATGGAGTAACCTATATGTTGCCCAAAACAGAAATAGAAATCGTATTGCAAACCACCAAGCATACCTACACTCCCGGAGAATTTTGCAGATATGCCGACCGCTATCTGCGTCTCAACAACGTGTCTGCCGAACCGGAAGAGTTCTGGACACTGGATAAGATAGAAACCCGTATAGCCGGTATACCGGATAAGGACAATGTCTATTTCGTCAAAATGAAAGACAAAACCGTGGCACCCCTTATGGAGCTTACTGAAGACGGGATTGTCCGCTCCATCAACATTCCGTTCAGTGACAAGCCTGCTGCCAAGATGCCCGTAGCTAAAGCCACCGAAAGCAACATTGACCCACGCAGTTTTCTGACAGAAGAAATACTGATGTCCAACTCCAGTGCCAAGATGGCCGAGCTGGTGGCCAAGGAAATATACAGCATCCGCGAAAGCAAGAATGCCATCCTGCGCGGTGAGGCAGACAATATGCCCAAGGACGGCGCCCAGCTCAAGCTGATGCTCGACAATCTGAACCAGCAGGAAACGGCCATGACGGAAATGTTCTCGGGCAAAATAAAGAAAGAACCCAAGACATTCACTATCCGGTTGACGCCTAAAGAGATGAAAGATGAAGTGGCTTTCCGTTTCTCCAAAAAGTTAGGAGTGGTAGCTAATAATGACCTTGCAGGTGAACCGTATTACATCAGTGTCACAGACCTCAAAAATCCCGATGTATCTGCCACCGAGGAAAGTAAAAAGAAAGTGGACGGTGTAGCCTATAACCTTCCGGGCAAGGCACAAGTGACATTGGTGTATAACAATAAGAAATTGTTTGATGACCAACTTCCCATTACCCAATTCGGCACCGTAGAATATCTCGCACCAGTACTGTTCAACAAGAATTCAACCATCAAAGTGCTGTTTGATACGGCAACGGGAGGATTGATAAAAGTGGATAGGGAATAAAGGAATTCTAATTCCGGATTGTCAACTGGATAAATCCATCCTTACGCAACTGCACTACGTAGGCGGTGACCCGGGGAATATAATTCTCTTCCTTCCCAAAGTGCCTGGCAAGCAGAGAGATGATTTCGCGCACGGTACGATGTCCATCTATCAGATTCCAGACAGCTGTGCCGTGTTCTTCCAGCCTCACATGGATGTCAGGAGACATCCCCTTCGGCAATAAAAAACGACGCATCCATTCGTATTTAAACCGTGGGTAGGCGAGTACGGCGCACTCACCTTCACATTCGGTTGTTATATGTCCACAGCGGACCGGAACAGCGTCCAACAGACTTACTTTTCCTTCGGGTATTTCCATCATACGATATCCGCTTTTCCTATTATTTCTGAATATTAGGCTCTTCCAGCTTATAACCATACTTCCTGTCCGCCTTCTTCAGCAGTAGGGCCACTACAAGGGACAAGCAGGCAATACCGGTAAATATGCACATAGGCACCGTATAGTCATACATATTCGTTCCATCTGGTTTCTTACCGGATATACAATAGGCATCAAGCACCCACCCTATCAATGTAGGAATACCCCAAAGACCGATATTCTGGATAAAGAAAATCAATGCGTATGCCGTACCCAGCTGACTTACCGGGAATATCTTGGCCACAGCCGGCCACATGGCAGAAGGTACCAGCGAAAAAGCGATGCCCAAAATTATCATCAGCACAATAGCTACCAACCAATAGTTTATATCGGGAATAGCATAAATAAAATGTACACATATCAGCATGGCTGAACCCAGCAGCATGATAGATGCGGACTTGCCCCGCTTGTCAATAAAACCACCAAAGACCGGGGTCAGAATCAGCGCCCCCAATGCCGGAAGTCCGGCAAACGTACCAGCTACATTCTCATTGATACCGTATTTGATAATCATCAACTCGGAAGCAAATTTCTGGAATGGGAATACACAAGAGTAGAACAATACACACAGCAATGCTATCAACCAGAAACCGGGATTGACCAGAATATTCTTCACATCCTTAAAGGAGAACTTCTCTTCCTCATCTTCCGTACCGGCAGCAATGGCAGCAGCTTCCATCTGTTTGTCCAGCTTCTTGTCCATCACTGTAAAGACGAAGAAAGCAATCATACCACCCAACAACAGAACCAAGCCCAACAACACCGGTGTGGAAATACCGAAAGCACGGGCCAAAGGAATGGCTACTGCATAACCGGCCTGCGAACCGATACGTGCCAAAGCAACTTGTACCCCCATAGCCGTGGCAAGCTCTTTCCCCTTAAACCACTTGGCTATGATTTTGGAAACTGTAATACCAGCGACCTCCGCTCCTACTCCAAAGATGGAATAACCGGCAAAAGCAACAAACACCCCTGTTTTATAGCCAAATATTTCATTGATTCCAAATAAAGTCGCGTCGGTACCGGCAAGTCCCGTCATTGCATAGTATTCAAGTGCTGTACCACCTACCATCAAGATAGTTGCCAGCTTTCCGGTGAAGCGGATGCCAAAGCGGTCGAGGATTAATCCTCCCCAAATCAGCATCAGGAAAAAAACATTCAGGAAACTATAACCACCGGTAAAGAATCCGAAATCAGTACTCGACCAAGCCAAGTCCGTTTCCAACATTGTCTTCAATGGCGCTACCACGTCGTTTACATAATAAGCTGCCATCATCGTGAAGGCAACAATCACCAATGCCCCCCAACGGGTAGCCTTGGAATCATTCAATTTAAGTTTGAGTTGTTCTGTCATTGCACTATTTAAATTTCAATTTATTAATCAGATTGCATAAGTTGCTGACAAAGGTAAATAAATACTTCATTAAAACGAAAAAAGGTTGACACCTTTTCAGTATCAACCTTTCTCTTATTTTTCCAAGCGGGAGTCATCCGCAATATCCTTATCTTATTCTGCTGCTGGGGCTTCTGCTGCAGGAGCAGGAGCTTCAGCCGAAGTTGTAGCTGCAGGGGCCTCCGATTGCGGAGCTTCTGTACCTACGGGCATGTTATAAGGATTAGTTTTTTCTTCTTGTTGCGCCTGTTCCAGAATCACATCACCGCCCTTACCTGTGGAAGAAGGAATAGTGTAAGCAGAAACAATACTGAAGACTACCATGACAGCTGCCAGAGTCCAAGTTGCTTTTTCCAAAAAATCCGTAGTCTTGCGCACACCCATAATTTGGTTGGATGATGAAAAGCCTGATGCCAGACCGCCTCCTTTAGAATTTTGAATCAATACAATGAAGCACATCAGCACAGATGCAATCAGCATTAAGATAACTAATAATAAATACATTTTGTTATTTTGATTTAGCGTTAATAATCAATTTCTCCAAAAATCTGATTTGGTCTGCAAAGTAAGCATTTTTTTTTGGATAATTCAAACTTAATTTTTTAATAATTTCAAGTGCCTTGTCATATCTGTGCTGTTTTATATAGATTTTGGCTAAAGTTTCCGTAAAACAGCTATCGTCCAATTCTTCCGTTACCGGCGATACGGAGCGCTCTTCCTCTTCTTCAGTCTCTTCCTCCTTCTCTACAAGAAACTCTCTTCTCGTATTCGCGACATCTGGAGACTCACTCTTTTGGATAAAGTCATCTATCAATTCATGTCCGCGCAGTTTAGGTACTTCCTGCTCATTTTCTGCATCTACACCAGGTTCTTCCTGCATTAAATAGGCCGTATAATCCACCGCATAATCCAGCTCCGTATGCTGTGAATGCTCTTCGGGAACAGTAGCCAAAAATGCATCTATCAAGGAAAGGGTACGGTCTACACTCGGCTCTTTCTCCGAATCGCCGGAAAAAAGCGACGAGACCTTCTGGGATTTCAAAGTATAGCAGTCACCCTCTATAAAGTAAAACAACACACGACGGTCTGCCACATACAACACAGCCTTGCGCAGCTCCGCGCCAAAGTTGATGTCGTGCAGCAGATAGAGGTTTTTCAGATAGAGCAAACGGAGCGACTGGAAATAAGGATAGCGTGCCACCAATGTGCGAAGCTCGTACAAAGTATCCCTATTCAGCGTCTCGGGATGCTGAATCCATTGTTGCAAATGGGTAGGCGTCATGAGTTTACCAGTTAGCTATAGTTGCATTGAAAATCTGTTCAGCAATGTCCTTCACCATCAGGGTTATCAGCTGGTCCTGCACATCGGTCAACAATTGTGAGGAATCATAGGTCTGGAAAGCCGAGAACTGCTGTTCAAAGTCCTCCTCATGGTTCGTGTTATTGGTGTAGCGCACGTTAACTGTCAGTGTCACCTTCACCTTCGAAGAGAAACCGCTGGCATCCACCGATTCATTATATTGGTTGTAACCGGTTATTTCTCCGTCTATGTCCAAGTCTCCTCCGGAGTTCACCAATTGCAGGCGAGTCTGCTGAATGAACATATCCTTCATTTTCTGATTAAACTCTGTTGCCAACGGTGCATATACATACTCTGCCCGGTTCTGGAAATCGGCAATGGAAATCGTTTTTACCTTTGTATAGTCAATAGAGCTTATCGGAGCAAGTCCCAACTTCATACTACATGAATTCACCAGAAATAACAAGCTTACCAACAAGGAAGCAAATGCCGCTTTTTTAATCCAATCCATATTCTTTTATCTTTCTGTATAACGTACGCTCAGAGATATTCAAATCCTGAGCCGCACTCTTACGCTTGCCGTGATGTTTTTCAAGCGCTTTACGTATCATTTCTTTCTCCACTTCATCCAGGGAGAGTGACTCCTCCACATATTCTTCCGTATCCTGGAAGTCATCGTCCACCGGAGTAACCGGCTTCACCGAAGGATGTATAATAGTAGGGACACTGGATGTCACCGGAGGTACCACCGCCGGAGTGACCGGCGCATAATAGGTAGATGTGGCAACCGTCGGATTGGATACCGTTCCCCTTTCAGCCATAATCTCATGCACCAGCTTTTTCAAGTCCGTTACATCCTGACGCATATCAAACAGAACCTGATAGAGAATTTCCCGTTCACTTCCGAAGCTCTTGTCCTCCTTCACTCCAAAGAAGGCAGGCAGGCGCTGCATATTGTTCTGCTCAGGCAGATAGCCCTTCAGTATGGATGCATTGATTTCACGATTGGTCTCAATGATGGATATCTGCTCGGTGATATTCTTCAACTGGCGCACATTACCTGGCCATGAGTAGCTCAGCAACAATTGTTTGCCGTCTTCCGTCAGCTGAATGGCAGGCATACGGTACTTCTCCGCAAAGTCCGAAGCAAATTTGCGGAACAGCAGCACCACGTCTTCACCGCGTTCGCGCAATGGAGGAACCTGAATAGGTACTGTGTTCAAACGGTAATACAAGTCTTCACGAAAGCGTCCGTCAGCAATGGCCTGTGCCAAGTTTACATTGGTAGCGGCAACAATACGCACATCGGTCTTTTCCACCTTAGAAGAACCTACCTTGATGAATTCACCGCTCTCAAGCACACGCAGCAAGCGTGCCTGGGTAGGCAAAGGCAATTCGCCGACTTCATCAAGGAAGATTGTTCCGCCGTTGGCTTCACCGAAATACCCCTTCCGTTCACCGATAGCCCCCGTGAATGCACCTTTTTCGTGGCCAAACAGTTCCGAATCAATCGTTCCTTCGGGAATGGCCCCACAATTCACGGCAATGTACTGTCCATGCTTGCGCCGGCTGTATTGGTGTATTATCTGCGGAAAGCTCTCCTTTCCCACACCACTCTCTCCAGTAATCAGTACAGACAAGTCGGTAGGCGCTACCTGGATAGCGATATCAATGGCACGCATCAGCGCTTCGTTATTGCCGATGATGCCAAAACGTAATTTTACTTGTTGTATTTCCGCTTTTGTCATTCTACAAATCTTCTTCTACACTATCGAGTTTCAGTTTGTCGCTATCGTCACGTTTCTCGTAATATTGCTTGCGCAGCGGATTTGCATGTGCCTCTTTCTCACGCTGGCGGTTACGGAACACATCTATAGCCACATAGATAGCCTGCCGGAACGAATCTTCAGAGGCAATTCCTTTCCCGGCGATATCGTAGGCCGTTCCATGAGCAGGCGAAGTGCGTATCACCGGCAAGCCGGCAGTATAGTTTACGCCCTCGTCCATAGCCAATGCCTTGAACGGTGCCAGCCCCTGGTCGTGATACATGGCCAGGATACCATCAAAATGGGTAAAGTTATCTGAGCCCATAAACCCGTCTGCCGGATAAGGACCATAGCAAAGCATACCCTTAGCAGCCATTTCGTTGATGGCCGGAATGATAATCTCCTGCTCTTCAGTTCCCAGCAATCCACCGTCTCCTGCATGCGGATTCAGTGAAAGCACTGCAATACGCGGTGCGCCGATAGCAAAATCCTGCTTCAAGGAGCGGTTGAATATCTTCAGTTTTTCTTGTATCAGTTCTTTGGTGATGCTTCCGGCTATCTCTTTAACGGGAATATGTCCGGTCACCAATGCTACCCGGAAGTCATCTTTCATCAGAATCATAAGGGCCTTCTCGCCATCTCCCAATTTCTGCTCTATATACTCCGTATGTCCGGGGAAGGCGAACTCCTCCGACTGGATGGTATGCTTGTTGATGGGAGCTGTGACAATCACGTCTATCATTCCCTCCTTATATTCCTCAATGGCTTTTTCCAGTGCACCAAGTGCAGCTTTACCAGCTTCAACGTCAGGTTTAGAAAACTCAACCTTTACTTCATCATCCGTACAGTTCACTACACTCAAGCGATTGGGAGCCGCTTCGGAAGCGGAGTTGACGATACTGAAGTTGGCAGGCAAGTCCAATGATTTACGATGATAAGCTGCCACTTTAGGCGAACCGTAGATAATCGGCGTACACAATTCCAGCATCACCGGGTCTGCAAACGTCTTTAAAATCACTTCATACCCTACACCATTAATGTCGCCTTGTGTAATGCCGACTCTTATTTTGTTATCTTCCATTTTTATTACTTATTATTAGTAGTATCTTTTGCGGTTACACCTACCGGAATCTCCTCACCTTCCTGCTTACTGCCGGGCAGTTTCAAGGTATAGAGCGAAGCCTCCATCTGACGCACCAGATTACGTTTCATTTTATCAGGTGAATAAATAAATATTTCAGATACAATTATACGCTGATTGGCTTTGTCCAAACGTACATGCGATACGAACGGACCACCCATGAAATCACCCTTCACACGCCACAAGCCGCGGGCCTCCAGTGCATAGTCTCCCTGCACACTGATGGGACGTACATCGGTCATCAGAGAATCCGTCGACATATACATACCTTCTTGGGCACCCGGGATATTGATTTTCATCACAGAATCGCGTTTATGAACAAAATATTCTTTAGTAAACGTATCCTTATCCGTATAAGGATAAGAGTAGATTACAAAGTTCTGATCACCGGTAGCCGCATTCGTACCTGCCCAGAAGAAGTTCTCCCCCTCCTTGGTAGATGTCAGTTCGCCCGGCACCCATACATCGCAATCGAACTGGCTTTTCACCTTCGTTGCTATATAGTCGCTATGCTTGTCCTTCAATACTGAAATCTGACGGTTCATTTCCGCATGGGTAAAGAAATCGATGATTACCTGCTTGTTCTCCTCCACAAATTTCTCGAACGAAACCTCGTCCGGCGCCTGAATAGTGAGAATAGACTGAGGAGCGGCATATACATTCCTTGCATACTTGAATTTAGGCTGGGTATAGAGATCCTTGTTCACATCGACAATAATGATATTGCGAATCAGTTTTAAAGTGGCATCATAATTGGAAGGGGCAGTATACATGATTCGGAATGAACGTTCTGACTGGGGAAGCCCCGGAACATCAGAATCAAGCACATCGAAAAGCGCCCTACCGGCAGGACGTTCCCACAAGCCGGGCTCCACCACTACCAGAACTTCATACGCACGACCGCTGGAGGTCGGAGTAAACACACCCTTTTTACCACCACCGCAGGCGGAAAAAAGTGTCAGTACGAGAACCATACTTAAATAAAACAAGTGCTTTCTCATATCTCTATCATTTTAGTTTTTCACAAAGCTACGAAGAATGCGTAATATCCTCCCTACCTAAGTTAATAATTTATATTAATTCTTCTTTATTCTCCTCCTGCTTGGCAGTGGACAACATGCCACAAGCGGCAAATATATCCTCTCCACGCGACGACCGTATAGTGGTAAACAGACCGTGAGAAGTCAGATAATCACGGAACGCAATCATGGTTTCCATATCGGCTCCCTCAAGATTCACCCCAGGTATGGCATGAAAACGAATCAGGTTAATCCGGCAGTCCAACCCACGTAGCAGCTTCAGAAGTTCCTTTGCATACGGTAACGAGTCATTCACTCCTTTGAAAACAATATATTCAAAAGATAGTCTGCGCTGTTTGCTAAAATCATAGTTTCTTAACAATTCTACAATCTCCGTGATGGAGAACGCCTTCTCTGCCGGCATCAGCTCGCGGCGTTGCAAAGGTATCGGCGAATGAAGGCTGATAGCCAGGTGGCAATCCGATTCCTCAATAAAACGCAGCAAGCCCTTCTTCAGTCCCACAGAAGAAAGTGTAACACGCTTGGGACTCCACGCATACCCATAAGAGGCGGTCATTATTTCCAGCGCTTTCAATACCTCGTCCAGATTATCAAGTGGTTCGCCCATACCCATCATTACCACATTGGTCAGCTTGTCCCTTTCGGGCAACGAATTGATTTGGTTAATAATCTGGTTAGATGTCAGATTGGCGGTAAAACCCTGCTTGCCAGTCATGCAGAATTTGCAGTTCATCTTGCAGCCCACCTGGGAGGAGACACAAAGCGTAGCCCGGTCTTCGTCGGGTATATAGACAGCTTCCACAAAATGTCCCTCGCCTGCCCGGTACAAGTATTTCACCGTACCGTCTACAGAGCGCATGGCATCTACCGGCGCTTTGGCACCTACCTCATAGATTTCTTTCAGCAATTCCCGATGCTTCAACGAAAGATTGCTCATTTCGTCTATAGAAATCACCTTCTTGTCATACAGCCAGGAAGCTATCTGCTTGGCAGAGAAACCGGGCATTCCCAGATTCTTCACCACATTCTGCAATTCAGAGAGCGTCAAGCCCAATAGAGGTCGTTTCTGCATATCGTTTTTCATTAAAACAAAACTCTTTCAAGAATGCAAAGGTAGGAATAAAGTTGCACAAAGACAACGGAGAGTGTAGAAAATGAAATGTACAGACAATGAAAAAGCCGCCCGGAAGTACCGGACGGCTTTTCAATATATTTTTTCTATTCTTAGAAGAATAAATAACGTTGGTCTTTTACGTTGGCTTTCAGATACAAGTCACTGATGAACTGGCTTGCCATGCGTGCATGCATGTTGGCCAAGTTATCCTCTTCAGTTTCCTTGTTGAATGTTTCGTTCAGTTTCTCTTTTGCATAAGGTTGCAGAACGAATACACCACCATTACCCTTGATAGGAGCACTCAGCTTGTTCACTTCGGCAATAGAAGCGTATGCGCCTACCAGAGGCTCGCTGCTACGCAATGCCGGGATATAGGCAGGAGCAGAGAAAGTAACGTGCTTTACAGAATCACTGACAGCATTTGCCATATTCTTATACTGCTCGAACGAAGTTGCATTGGCAGCCTTCATATCAGCCATAATCTTCTCTGCTTTCTTGTCACGGAGAATTTCAGCTCTCAACTGGTCTTTAACCAAAGCCAGTGGGCGATAGCCTTCAGGAACAATACTTGCAACACCTACTACCAGCATATGGTCGCTCTCGCCACATTCGTACAAACCGGAAACTTCACCGGCTTTTGCCTCAAACGCCCATTTCAAAGCATCTTTGGTACCTCTGATACCACCGATACCATGTTCAGAGCTGTACAAGTCGGCTCTATCCAGCAACTTATAACCAGCATCTTCCGCATTGGCAATCATTTTCTCTAAAGTATTGTTTGCAGCAATAAACTGGCTGAACTCATTGTATGCCTTACTGTAAGTTTCCTTACTGAATTCTACCGGACGCTTGATAACGGCTACCTTATATTTATCCTTGACAGCCTTCTTGTTGGTTACCTGCAAAATGACATTTGCCTGTCCCAACGCCAAGTTGGTCAGCTCGTTCTGTCCCAAAGTAGTGACAGCAGTAATATATTTCAAGTTGTCACCGTCAATCTGTGCGCCTTCGTAATTAGCAGAAGAAATCCAGGTAGGCTCACCGGTCTGACCGTATTTCTTCGCAACTTCAGCAAAGCTGGCACCCTCCTTAATAGCATTGTAGATGCTGTCGGCCAAAGTCTTCGTCTTTTCAGCATCTTCAGCAACCACTTGAATCTGACGGAACTCGATAGAGTCCGGCATGGCAGCAGTAGCCAATTTCTTGAAAGAGTTGAGAGTATTGTCCGATACGTTATAATAAGGTCCGAACACACCACCCACCGCAACAGAGTCCAAACGGGCAGTCACATCAGCGGGCAGAGACTTAGTAGTGTAGAACAAGTCTGTATAAGGAGTTTCGGAACCGGTAGAACGGATGAAGGTAGTATAGTCAGAAGGATTGGCAATAAGTTGCTCCGTATATTCCTCCATTTCCTTTTGGAGAGCAGCTCTGTCTTCTGCACTTGCAGTTACCTGCACATCAATAAACTTAATGTTACGGGTTTCCACATATTGCTTGAATTGCTCTTTCTTCTTATCGTAGGCAGCTTTCAAGTCAGAATCCTTGATGACAATAGTAGAATCAACAATAGAAGAATAGGGAACTGCTGCAAGCAACAGGTATGACTGATCCACTCTTGCATCAAATGCATCCTGAGCTTCCACAGGATTGGAGAAGAGAGATTTCGTAATCAAAGCCTGATACTTTTCCTGAAGACGAGCCTGGATAAGAGACTTCTCAAGGAAAGACCAGAACTTATACATAGACTCATAATACTCTGCATAATTGGAAGGCATCTGTGCCTTGTTCATCTTGGAATAGTCTACTAGGAACTTCTTCAACATATCCTTATCGAACGCACCGGTCTGGGGATTACGGAACGGAGTCTGTTGCAGCATCGGATGCACACCGGCATCAATGATAGCCTGAACTTCCGCCTTAGATACAGACAAGCCAAGTTTCTTAGCTTCTTTTTCAATCAGTTTATTATTGACGTATGTTCTCCATACTTCATCTTTGATTCGGTTGGTTTGTTCATCGCTCAATGCACTGTTGCCACTGGAGAACTTGATAACTTCTGTATATTCTTCTACCAATGCTTGAAAATCCTGAGCGGAAATTGTCTCCCCGTTCACTTCACCAACGTCTTGTGACTGGTGTGGCTGAAGCACTTTCCACGCGTCACCTGCGATGAAAGCAAACAGCGCCAAACCAATAACAATCACCAATAAAGGTCCTTTAGACCGAATGTTTTGTAATGTTGCCATTTTAGTTAATATGATTTATTTGTTTATTATTATTTTCCTAACATGTTCATTTTAGCGCACGAAGATACAAAAAATGCTAATACGCATCCATTTATTCTTTAAAAAATTACGCCTAAATGAAATTATTCAATGACTTTCAGTCTTACCAACTCAATTTTAGTAGCTGTCACCTTGATTATTTTAAACTGATAATTATCCACTTCAATCACTTCATGCAGCTTCGGGAAACTTTGATAACGGTTCAGAATCAGACCGCCCACTGTCAGATAATCGTCCGATTCCGGCAGGTCGAGCCCGAAAGTCTCATTTACCTTTTCTATTTCCAGACGGGCCGAAAGCACATATTCACGTTCACCCAGCTGCTTACATACATAGGACGTATTATCATGCTCATCCTCAATATCGCCGAAAATTTCTTCCACCAAATCCTCCAAAGAAACGATGCCTGCCGTACCACCAAATTCGTCCACCACTACAGCAATCGTTTTTTTCTGCTGCATGAACAGTTTCATCAGTTTGTGAGCCGACATCGTTTCGGGTACAATAGGCACTTCCTTCACGTTATTCTTCCAGTCTACCGGATTCCTGAACATTTCCGACGAGTGAATATATCCCACCACATTATCTATATTTCCATCATATACTATGATTTTAGAAATACCCGACTCCACAAAAAGACATTTCAATTCTTCCAATGTGGTGGTCAGATCTACAGCTACCACCTCTGTACGCGGTACAATACAGTCGCGTATCTTTATATTCGAAAAATCAAGCGCATTTTGGAATATCTTTACCTCTGCATCCAGTTCTTCTTCACTTTCCGCATTCTCTATGCTCGACTGGATGAAGTAATCCAAATCCACTTTGCCAAAAGCCTTGGCCGACGCTTCCTTGTTTACTTTCATCCCAAATATCCGAAGGAACAGATACGACAATCCCGATGCAAATTTTGAAACAGGAAACAGAATGACATAACATATAAATAAAGGAATGGCACACACCCTCAGCATCAGATTGGGATTGATTTTAAACAAAGTCTTCGGCAAGAACTCACCGGTTACCAAAATAATAAGAGTGGAAATTATAGTCTGCACCAACACCATTACAAAATGGTTGGAAATAATTCCGGCAAGAAGATTCACCTCTATGATTTGTGCCATCAAGATACCATAAATGACAAGCGCGATATTATTACCAACCAGCATGGTCGAGATGAAGTTATTCGGGTTGCGAAGAAAATAGGAAATGATACCGGAAGTGACGCCTGACTTCCTTTCCATCTCAAAGCGCAGTTTATCTACGGAAACAAAGGCAATCTCCATTCCTGAAAAGAAAGCGGAGAAAGCCATGGTTATCAATAAAAAAATAACGGTATCCATTTTATCAATTTATGGTATCAGTCTGCAAGCTATCTGCTGCGGCAGCCTCTTCGTCAACATAGAAGATGCCCTCCGGCTTGCGAATCGTGTAAACAGTCATTTGCTGATTGGATTCAAAGCCATGTCCCGTAATGATACGGTCAGGCTGTTCGATACGGATAAACTCATCCGAATAAATTCTTTGTGTCCGCTGGTCCCAATACAGCAACTCTGTATCAAACTGCTCACCTTTCAAATTCTGTATATGCACATTCCCCATCAGTTTCCATAACTCTTCCTTATTAAAGAAATAGGCTGTATCGGCCTTGATACTTGCCTCCACTTGGAAGATAGAGTCAAACTTTTCCAAATAGACCCCCTTTTCAAAAGCCCAGTATGGAGGATTCTTCCGGTCAAAGACCAGCCACTCTTCCGTATTGATGCGGTAACGTGTTACACCGGAATCAGACACTAGCGTAGTCACCCCGCGGGTGTCCATCACCGCCATAGAATCACGCTCGGTAATGGCATCGCCCAGCTCCTTCTTCTTCCCGGAACATGAAGAAAATAAAAGAAGCATAACCATTGCCCCAAAGACAATGGTTATGCTCGCATTTTTATGATAAACAACGTTGATGAGTTGTAGCAACATAGTTTTATCTGATAGTTGTAGATTCACCTATCCATCCGCCGATAGTGATACGGTCACCAGCTTTGTAACCCAACATAAAGAGGTCTTTAGCCTGGGGAGTGTGACGGGAATAAGTACTAATCAGCTCGTTAGCACGTTCTGTAACTGAAGGATCCACCGCTTTAGCTCTCTGCAACTTATCAATTACTACAAAGTAAGTACACTTATTCAGAGCTGGCTCGTCAGTCCAATTAGGATTGGAACCGTAAAGCTGTGCCAGCAAGATATAAGGATCACCATAGTTTTCCTTAAAGCTAATAGCCTTCTGGCAATATGCTCTTGCCTGAGAAAGTTTCTTAGCCTGCATCAAAGCAGCAGCAGTGGCATATGCCATTTCAGCTTTCTTGTCATTATCGGTTTCCTTAGCCAATGCTTCGTCAAAGTATTTCACGGCATTGTCATAGTCACCTTTTTTATAGTACATGTATGCTACACCTACAGCAGCATCGGCAGTCGGGTCAATTTGATACATGTATTCAGAAGCCTTGAAATAAACTTCACTTTCGTTACACTTCATCAATTTCAAAATATTCAATGCTTTCTTCAAGAAAGTAGAGTCTGTCTTATTTTCTTCTACTTTAGGGCCATAGATATTCTGCAAAGATTCACAATCAGCCACACCACTCTGGATGAACATAGCTACCAAATTATCCTTGATAGTTTGCAGGTTTGCCTTCTTTGCCTCTTTGGTCTCAGCTGCGATAGCATCATCCGCATACTTGGAAGCATCAATATAGTCTTGGAAGAACTGGTCAGTATGATTGTCATCTGCCTTTACCTTCTGCATAGAAACATCCAAGAAATAGTGTAAAACCGCACCTTTGGAGCCGCCCTTTTCTGCTTGGACAGATTCTTTCAGCCAATTGTAAGCTGTATTAAGGTCCGGAGTAGGAGCAAATTGAAGATAATCCACTGCTTTGGCACCCAAAGCATCAGCTACACTCGGCACCCCCTTCATTCCCTTGTTAACAAATTCAGGAATGTACTTCATTCTCAAGTCATACACATCCATCAGCTCATCAAAATACTTCTTATAATCAGCAGAATTTCTATCTTTAATCTGACTCAAGAAACCCACTAAAATCTTCTGAGCATCTGTAAATGTATAATACCGCAGTGTAGGGCAATCCTTCAATACAGCCATACAAGGAGCGTATGCATCCTTAAAGTTACCAGCTCTCACTGCTTCATGAGAGATACTACTGTTCGAATTACAATTTTCAGTCTGTGCGAAAGTACTGGTCGCTCCACCCGAAAGGAGCAAGACAGCCACAAGCGTCTTAATTTTCATTGTATTTAAATTTTAGTTGTTATATTTTTGTCTATTCAATTTCCATTAATCCACTTTACGCTTGAAGAACCAGCGTTCGTTAAAGGTTACTCCGATACAAATACGCAATGTATTTTCGTTCAAGAACGCAGCTTGGGTTCCTTTGGTTCGCACGTATTGCGCAGAAAGGCTCAATACGGAACGGGTTCTCGGTATAGGTAATCCAAAACCGGCAGTAATGCCATATTCATCAGCGGCACGTACACCGTCTATCTTATAATAAGGCTTGGAGTAATAAGCTCCCAAACGATACTTCACATGAGACAAATAACTTCGTCCCATAGGATTCGGCAGATATTCTGCACCAACGGATACTCTTCCACGGTCGCAAAACGCCTCGTCATTATTCATATAGCTCACTTTACTCCAATTTTGAAACATCACATCCGCTCCCACCGTCAGACGATCGTCGTACACGTATGTCACACCTGCTCCAAATGTTGTTGGAATGCCGCAAGTAACAATAGTGTCCCTTGTTACCGAGGTAACTCCCGTATTACTATTGCCAGTCTGCGTAACTTCGTACGCATCGTTGCTCAAATCATGCCCCGGAGAAAATACGATTCCCAATGTTGCAACATGCTTTTTTCCAAACTGGTGGGTGTACTGTGCTCCAAAATCCAATTTATAGCTCTTTACAGCCACATTAGACTGTATTGTAATAGGAAATACACTAGAACTGGACGGAAAGGTTTCCGCAGCGGTTCTTGTTATATCTCCCCAAAGATACGAAAAATTCGCACCGACGGAAAGATTTTTAATTATTTTAAAGCCTGCACCTAAATAAAGCTGGTGCAGACCTCCTTCTCCCGAATAGCTTACCGTCGTAGATTTGTCTGGGAATTCCGTATCTTCCCGGTACTCTCCCATGCTGTATCCCACATTCGAATAAGGCAATAACCCCAAGCTTATGGCAGCCCATTTACTTGCACGAAATTGCATCGTGATGTAATCAAAACTGGAATTCTTGGCATTTTGTTTCAGAGTGCCGTTACTGAGGTTTGTATTCTGTAGAGAGACTGCTCCATCAAAGATAAAAGTCAGTGAATCTACCGCCGTATAGGATGCCGGATTAGCAAAGTTAGTCTGGTACTTGTCTCGTAAACCATAGGCAATACCACCCATCGCCCTGCTGTTACTTGAGCCTTGTTCAGACAACTGTCCATATCCATATCGTGTATAGGGAGAATTCGTATTATTTTGAGCGACTGCCGCTCCTGATAATATCGTAAGCAAGAGCACTAACAGTGTTTGTCTATAGCCTGTCATTATTATAGTTTAAAATTCTATTTAATCCTTTCAACACTAAAAATCTGTCTGCAAAGATGATACTTTTTAAGTTTGTATCAAAAGAAAAATCATCCCCGCCCGTTAAAAAAACCAAAAGTTCAGGATATTTATGCTTCATAGCCGTAACGTAACCTGAAATTTCATATTCAATACCCTTCAGTACTCCGGCACGGATAGCCGTATCGGTATCCTTCCCCATGGGCACCATCCGCCCCTCAAGAGTCACCATTGGAAGCCGTCCGGTAAACTGATGAAGCGCCTTGAAACGCATCTGCAGGCCGGGAGAGATATTCCCGCCATGATAGCGGGCAGCAGCATCGACAAACTCATAAGTGATACAAGTACCGGCATCAATCACCAGTATATCCCTGCCAGGAAATTGCTCATTGGCTCCTACCACCGCCGCCATACGATCATACCCCAGCGTCCGGGGAGTTTCATAGAGGTTTTCTACCGGAAGAGAAGTCTTTTCATTGAGCCACAGAATGGGAACAGCCATACCTTCCAGTTGCGACAACACCTCTCTGCTCAAATCAATGACAGTAGCCACTATCGCTTTTTCAATCGTATATGTACGGCACACTTCAGGCAATCGTTCCAACGTCAGATTGGAGTCATACACCACCTCTACGATACGTCCACCATCAAACACCGCCATCTTGGCAATTGTATTTCCTATATCAATAATGAGATTCACCGTATTGCATAAATTTAGCGGCGCAAAGATATAACATTAATATTGAAATTCAGCAGAAACTACCTCTTTATTAGAAGAGCAACCGCACAAGAATTCTTATTCATATCCGTACCAAACAAGCACAATGCCACTCCAATAATTTGTTGAGATTTATTAAAACCACAACACCATACCACAACCACCTGATTATCAATATAGTTGAGATGCATTACATTCAGTATACGACCGATCCCTATTCAGTATACGATTGAATGGCATTCAGTATACGGCTGAACCAGGTTCAATATACCACTATTCTTTCACCTATATCATTTGTAAATAGAAAACACTTACCGCTCGTACTTGGCAGTTGATTCAAAACAGCCAATAATGCGAATCAAGAATTGTATCAAGTTCATAATTAAAAAAGATTCTTCGGACACAGATGACTGGGATAACACGAATAACCACTTTAGTTCCTCATCACAAATTGGGATAATATTAGTTTTTTCCGTAAGTTTGCAGCATGAAACGAAGCCTACTTATACATATATATATAGTAATCTTTTTCTTCTGTTTGCCTGCAGCGAATGCCCAGGTGACACAACAGCAAAAGAGTGCTGCAACAGACTCCGTGCGCGTCAGTCTACTGACTTGCGCTGCAGGAGGAGAGATTTATTCCCTATTCGGACACACTGCCATACGGTACGAGAACTATACGCGCGGCATTGACGCCGTCTTCAATTACGGCATGTTCAACTTCAACGCCCCTAACTTCATCTTCCGTTTTGCCTTGGGAGAAACGGATTATCAACTTGGAGTGACCGATTATGAGCATTTCGCCGCCGAATATAACTATCTGGGACGCGATGTCTGGCAACAGACGTTAAACCTAACAGAAGAAGAAAAAGAACGCCTGATAACACTATTGACAGAGAACTACCGCCCCGAAAACCGAGTATACCGCTACAATTTTTTCTACGACAATTGCGCCACCCGCCCGCGAGACCAGATAGAACGTGCCATCAACGGCACGCTGCAATACGCTGACAATATGACTGATAACAGTACGGGAATCTCTTTCAGGGATTTGCTGTATAAATACAGTGAAGGCCATTTGTGGTCACGTTTCGGCATGGACTTATGCATGGGCAGCAAAGCAGACGAACCCATCAACCGCCGGCTGGCAATGTTCGTCCCCTTCTACATGCAGGAGTATTTCAATAAAGCGCAGATTGTGGACAAAGAAGGACAAGCACGGCCACTGGTTGCCAAAGAAGAAAAAATCGTAGTAACGGGTAAAACACCAGCCGACTTCGTCAGCAGAGGCATCACACCGATGCAGTCGGCTTCGCTATTACTGATACTTGTAGCAGGCATCAGCATTTACGGCATACGAAGAGGAAAAACTCTCTGGGGCATGGACCTCATACTCTTCTTGGTTGCCGGAATGGCTGGATGTATACTGGCATTTTTAGCACTATTCTCACAGCATCCGGCAGTAAGTCCCAATTATATACTATTTGTATTCCATCCATTTCACCTTTTTTGCCTTCCATTCATGCTATCCAGGGTACGAAAAAGGGAAATAAGCCGCTATATGCTGGTTAACTTTGCAGTTTTAACACTTTTTATAGGGCTTTGGGCAATAATTCCGCAGAGAATTCCGCCAGCAATATTACCTTTGGCACTGTGTTTGCTGATACGTTCTGCAAGCAACCTCATTCTGACATACAAACGAAAGTAATGAAAAAAGGACTGATAACTTCCATACTCGCACTAACATTCAGTGGTTTGCAAGCCCAACCGCTGCCTGCCTCCCCAAAGCTGGTGGTAACATTGACCATTGACCAGTTGCGTACAGACTATATGGAAGCATTTTCGTCCTTATACGGAGAAAAGGGGTTTAAGCGCTTACTGCGTGAAGGTAAAGTCTTCCGTCAAGCAGAATTTCCTTTTTGCGGAACGGACCGAGCCTCGGCCATTGCCGCCATCTATACCGGGACAACACCGTCCATGAACGGCATCATTGCAGAGCAGTGGCTGGATGCAGGTACACTACGCCCCATAGACTGTGTAGAAGACCCCAACTTCATGGGCAACTATACCGACGAAAGCACTTCCCCCTCCCAATTACTGACCTCCACCATTGCCGACGAGCTAAAAATAGCTACCCGCAACAAAGGTCTGGTTTATGCCATTGCGCCTTTCCGCGATGCCGCCATATTGGGTGCCGGACACGCGGGGAACGGTGCCTTCTGGCTTAATAACAATACCGGAAAATGGTGCAGTACAACTTATTATAATGAATTTCCGTGGTGGCTGAGTCAATACAACGACCGGAAATCTCCCGACTACCGTATCAAGGATATGGTATGGACACCTGCACTTCCTTTTACCAACTATACATTTCTGCCCGAATGGCGTAACGAACCATTCAAATACAAGCTGGACGGTGAACGGGCAAACAAATTTCGCCGCCTGATTACCAGTCCTTTCATCAACGAGGAAGTCAACCTGCTGACCGAAGAGCTGCTGAACAAGAGCACTATCGGACAAGATGACGTACCCGACCTATTATCGCTGACTTACTACGCAGGAAATTACAACCACCGGAGTACGCAGGAATGTGCCATGGAAATGCAAGATACCTACGTACGGCTGGACCGTAGTATAGCTTCCTTATTAGAGCTCATAGAACGTAAAGTTGGGCTCCACAACGTACTTTTCTGCATCACCTCCACCGGCTATGCCGACCCGGAAGCTGCCGACCCGGGCGTATATCGGATACCGGGTGGTGAATTCTACCTGAACCGCTGTGCCGCCCTGCTGAACATGTACCTCATGGCATCCTATGGCGAGGGACAATATGTGGAAGCTTATTATGACCAACAAATCTATCTCAACCATAAACTTATTGAGAACAAGCAGCTGAGCCTGACTGAAATTCAAGAAAAATCTGCCGAATTTCTGGTTCAGTTCAGTGGCGTGAGCGAAGTATATTCAGCTCATCGCCTGCTTTTGGGCCCCTGGTCACCGCAAATAGAACGTATACGCAATGGTTTTCACCGCAAGCGCTCTGGCGATTTGCTCATTGAAATACTTCCGGGCTGGACTATCATGCAGGAAAATAGTATTGATAACCGTGTAGTACGTACGGCCGATATTCCTGCTCCCCTCATTTTATTGGGAGGAGGAATGAAGGCTGAAATCATCCGTATACCCATCAGTATCGACCGCATTGCCCCTACCCTGGCAAGTGTAATGCGCATCCGCGCCCCTAATGCAAGTACAGCATCTCCCCTCGACTTTTGATTCTAAAATAATCTGTGCAAATCTGGATAATCTGTATAGAAATCAGTAACTTTGCACGCTCAACTAACTCAGCAATAATAATAAAAACAAATATATAATGGGATTTAATGAATTTTTAAGCTCGATTTTCGGCAACAAATCCACACGCGACATGAAAGAGATACAACCGTGGGTGGAGAAAATCAAAGCCGCTTACCCGGAAGTAGCCAAACTCGACAACGACGCCCTACGCGCCAAGACAGAAGAACTGAAAGCCTACATCCACGATTCGGCAGCCGAACAACGCGCCAAAGTGGAAGAACTGAAAGCCAGCGTTGAAGATACCGAACTGGAAAAACGCGAAGACCTCTTCAACCAAATCGACAAAATCGAGAAAGAGATATTGGAGATTTATGAAAAAGCGCTGGACGAAGTATTACCCACCGCTTTCTCTATTGTAAAGGAAACAGCCAAACGATTCTCTGAAAATGAAGAAATAGTGGTTACAGCTACCGATTTTGACCGCCAACTGGCTGCCACTAAAGACTTTGTACGCATCGAAGGCGATAAAGCCATCTACCAGAACCATTGGATAGCAGGTGGCAACGATACTGTATGGAACATGGTACATTATGATGTACAGCTATTCGGTGGTGTGGTTCTACATAAAGGTAAGATTGCCGAAATGGCAACCGGTGAAGGTAAGACATTAGTAGCTACCCTACCGGTATTCCTCAATGCCCTGACTGGTAACGGCGTGCACGTGGTAACAGTGAACGACTATCTGGCAAAACGTGACTCCGAATGGATGGGTCCTCTTTACATGTTCCACGGTTTGAGTGTAGATTGCATCGACAAGCACCAGCCCAACTCTGATGCCCGTCGCAAAGCTTATCTGGCAGATATCACGTTCGGTACAAACAATGAATTCGGTTTCGACTACCTGCGTGACAACATGGCTATCAGCCCCAAAGACCTGGTACAACGCCAACATAATTATGCCATTGTCGATGAGGTGGACTCAGTATTGATTGATGATGCCCGTACTCCGCTGATTATCTCCGGACCGGTTCCCAAAGGCGATGACCAACTCTTCGAACAGCTCCGCCCACAAGTAGAACGTCTGGTAGAAGCTCAGAAAAAACTGGCTACCCAATACCTGGCCGATGCCAAGCGCCTGATTGCATCGAACGATAAGAAAGACCAGGAAGAAGGCTTCCTCGCTTTGTACCGCAGTCACAAGTGCCTGCCCAAGAACAAGGCACTCATCAAGTTCCTCAGCGAACAAGGCATCAAGGCCGGTATGCTGAAGACCGAAGAAATCTACATGGAGCAGAACAACAAGCGCATGCACGAGGTGACTGACCCGCTGTACTTCGTTATCGAAGAGAAAATGAACAGCGTGGATTTGACAGACAAGGGCGTAGACTTGATTAGTAGCAATGTAGAGGACCCCACTTTCTTCGTACTCCCCGATATCACAGCGCAACTCTCTGCCTTGGAAAACGAAACAGAGCTGACAGACGAACAGCGCCTTGAAAAGAAGGATGCCCTGATGACCAACTATGCCATCAAAAGCGAACGTGTGCATACCATCAACCAACTGTTGAAGGCATACACCATGTTCGAGAAAGATGACGAATATGTGGTAATCGACGGCCAAGTGAAGATTGTGGATGAGCAGACGGGACGTATTATGGAAGGACGTCGTTATTCTGACGGTTTGCACCAAGCCATCGAAGCCAAAGAAGGCGTGAAAGTAGAAGCTGCCACCCAGACTTTTGCCACCATTACATTACAGAACTATTTCCGTATGTACCACAAACTATCCGGTATGACCGGTACGGCAGAAACAGAAGCCGGCGAGTTGTGGGACATCTACAAACTGGATGTAGTGGTTATTCCGACCAACCGCCCCATTGCCCGTAACGACATGAACGACCGCGTTTACAAGACAAAACGTGAAAAATATAAAGCAGTCATCGAAGAGATAGAAAAAATGGTGGCAGCAGGACGCCCCGTACTGGTGGGTACCACTTCTGTTGAAATCTCTGAAATGTTGAGCAAAATGCTCACCATGCGTAAGATTGAACATAGTGTATTGAATGCCAAACTGCATCAGAAAGAAGCGGATATTGTGGCTACTGCCGGTTTGAAATGTGCTGTAACCATTGCTACCAATATGGCCGGTCGTGGTACCGACATCAAGCTGAGTCCGGAAGTGAAAGCTGCAGGCGGTCTTGCCATCATCGGTACAGAACGCCACGAATCACGCCGTGTGGACCGTCAGTTACGTGGTCGTGCAGGACGTCAAGGCGACCCGGGTTCTTCTGTATTCTTCGTATCTTTGGAAGATGACCTGATGCGTTTGTTCTCCAGTGACCGCATTGCCAGTGTAATGGACAAACTAGGTTTCAAAGAAGGTGAAATGATTGAACACGGCATGATTTCCAAGTCCATTGAACGTGCGCAAAAGAAAGTTGAGGAAAACAACTTCGGCATCCGTAAGCGTCTGTTGGAATATGACGACGTGATGAACAAGCAACGTACAGTAGTCTACACCAAACGCCGCCACGCTTTGATGGGCGAACGTATCGGTATGGATATCGTGAACATGATTTGGGACCGTTGTGCCAACGCCGTCGAAGCACCCGACTATGAAAACTGCAAGATGGATGTGCTCCAGACGCTTGCCATGGAAGTACCTTTCACCGAAGAGGAATTCCGTAATGAGAAGAAAGAAAAACTGGCAGACAGAACTTTTGACGCTGCCATGGAACTCTTCAAGCGCAAGACAGAACGTATGGCACAGATAGCCTATCCGGTCATCAAGCAAGTATACGAAATGCAGGGACACATGTACGAAAACATACTTATCCCCATCACAGACGGAAAACGTATGTACAACATCTCCTGCAACCTGAAGAAAGCTTACGAGACAGAATGTAAGGAGGTGGTGAAGTCATTCGAGAAATCCATCTTGCTGCATGTTATCGACGAAGCATGGAAAGAAAACCTGCGCGAGCTGGACGAGCTGAAACACTCCGTGCAGAATGCAAGTTACGAGCAGAAAGACCCGCTACTGATTTACAAGCTGGAATCTGTGAACTTGTTTGATGCAATGGTCAACAAAATCAATAACCAGACCATCTCTATCCTGATGCGTGGACAAATCCCGGTACAAGAGGCTCCGGCTGAAGCCCCTGAGGCTCCCCAGGCTCCCCGCCAAGTAGAGGTGCGCCAGGCTGCTCCGGAACAACGCCAGGATATGAGCAAGTATCGCGAACAGAAGGTTGATTTGAATGACCCGAACCAGCAGGCCGCTGCGGCACAAGATACACGTGAACAACCAAGACGCGAACCTATCCGTGCCGAGAAGACCGTAGGACGCAATGATCCTTGTCCTTGCGGAAGCGGTAAGAAATACAAAAACTGCCACGGAAGGAATGCATAAATCAAAGCTATAAAATGATAAAGCGATAGGGTGATAAGATGATACCGTCAGGTATCTTTTATCACCCTATCACTTTTTCTCCTGCCACATTATCACATTTTTTATTCGTTCCAGCTTTTGAATATTCAGCTAAAAGAGTACTTTTGCTCCAAAGAACAAAACCAAAGACTATGACCAAATATCACTATTGTCTGTTATTGATGGGTTCTCTGCTGTTAGGCAGCTGCCAGAGTGTAGAACAACTGTCCATTGATTACATGCTTCCGGCAGAAGTCAGTTTCCCGGCAACATTGAAACGTGTGGCTGTTGTCAACAACATGCCAAACGTACCGGACAACAAACTCATCATCAGTGAGGAAGAACAGAAAAAAAGTGAGAATGAGGTGGCACGCCTCACCAACTACTACAATGGAGACGCCGCAATAACAACCGAATCCCTTGCAGAGGCCCTTGCCAACGAAAACTACTTTGAAGAGGTTGTGATATGCGACTCTGCCCTCCGGAGTAAAGACATCAATCCCCGCGAAAGCACATTATCGAGGGATGAAGTACTGGAACTTACACAGAATTTGGACGTAGATTTCCTGATAGCCCTGGAAAACATACAAATGCGTTCCAATCGCAAGATAAGTTATATGCCCGACTGGGGTGTGTTCCTCGGCACAGTGGATGTAAAGGTATATCCTACCGTCAGAATATATTTACCTAACCGCAAAGGTCCTATGGTAACCGTCAACAGCAATGACAGTATTTTCTGGGAAGAGGCAGGAAATGGTGAAGCGTCAGTACGTTCCCGCCTCATCAGCGAAGAAGACATGGTGAAGCAAGCATCTGAATTTGCAGGAACAGTTCCGGTAAGACATCTACTCCCCTATTGGAAAACCGGTAACCGCTATCTCTTCAGTGGTGGTTCTGTAAATATGCGTGATGCAGCCGTATATGCCAAAGAAGAAAATTGGAGTAAAGCAGTAGAACTCTGGAAGCAGACCTACGAAACAAAAAAAGGAAAACAGAAAATGTATGCAGCCTATAACACCGCTTTGGGCTACGAAATGCAAGACAGCATAGATACTGCCTTGGAATGGGCATTAAAAGCGCAAACCCTTGCCCGTGAGAAAAGCAAGACAGACAAAAAAGAGACAGGCGAAATACATGATGGAACCATCTCCTATTACATCTTTATCAGCATGTATGTAGACGAATTGGAGAAACGAAAAGAGGGAATGGCACGCCTGAACATGCAAATGAACAGATTTGATGATGATTTTTAGTCAAATGATGCAGAGATAACCGTTTTTTTTATACCTTTGAACAACCATTAAGAAAAGAAAGTTATTATGAAGCTCAGTCAATCGTCATTAGCACTCTTGGAGGACACTCTTAAAAAAGCAATCGGCAAATACACCTGCGGTTGCGAACAGACTATCGTTACAGACATTCATCTGCAACCGAATCAGAATTCGGGCGAACTGTCTATCTTTGATGATGAAGACAAGGAGCTAGCCAATACCACCATTGAAGAATGGATGACATACGAGGGAGATGATTTCTACGAAAATGTAGAGCGTATCTTGTCCTCACTGCTCTGCAACATGAAAAATGAAGGAAAGTTCGACAAGCTGACTATTCTGAAACCATTCTCTTTTGTACTGGTGGATGATGATAGAGAAACAATAGCAGAACTGTTGCTGATGGATGATGATACTCTATTGGTCAATGAAGAGCTACTGAAAGGATTGGATGAGGAACTGGATTCTTTTCTGAAAGAGCTGCTGGAAAAATAATATTCCAAACAATCAGCCTATAAGGAAAAGAGACCTTCTTATAATAAATTAGCCCCTGCGATATAAAACAACCGCAGGGGCTAATTCTTTTTTTACCTACACCAATACCTAACGTATCTTAATTCCATAGAAAGAACTTGAGGTGGTAACAAAAAGTATATCCTTCTGCCTTCCACCAATTGCCAAGGAAATCGGGCGTTCTTCTATCTGAATACGTCTCTGCTCTTTACCATATTTGTCATAGACAAATATTTCACCATCAGCAACATAGACATTCCCATCAGCATCGGTCACATTACTGTATTGGCCATAAGGACATATTATTCCTTGTTCTGTCAAACGGCCATCCACACCAACGGAAAGTTGTACTGTCGTTTTATTCATCTCATTTACAATATAAACCGGTTCTGACTGACCGGGCACTGTAACAGTCAAAGCACAAGAACGTCCCAAATCATAGGTATCCGGAATAATTGTCACGCCATCCGGAGCGACAAAACTATACTCAGGCATACTGGCAACCACCTTGTCAAAGTCACCTCTCCAGCGACTGGAAGGGTGAATGACCTTCTGTATATTCTTCATACCGGCTGTAACAACACGTGGCATAGGCTTCATCGTAGCATCCACGCTATCCGGATTAAAAGAATACCCCCAAGCACTCCAGCCACTGTTACCCCAACCACTGTACATCGGATTATCATCCGGCAAGCGCACTACCGTTTCCTGCTTGCCGTTCACCAGATAACCCGGCTGAGGGTCATAGCGGAAAATAACCAGCAGATTGTCTTGCGTATCAGTGGCCAATGTAAAAGGCTTCCAGGGATAATCAGCTATCAAAGTAATCTGCTCCGTGTCTGCCGACCATCTATAGATTTTCTTCAGACGGTTTTCACAGAAGTAGATATTTCCTTTACTGTCGGTAGTAGCTCCGGAGGCCAGTTCAAAACCGGTAGCCAGCTTCACAGGCTTGTCCATGACCGTGCAGGAAGGGCGAAGGCTCTTCTCGCTACCCGAAACAGTGAGACGGGCAAAGTCCCACGAATAAACGGGCAACTTCTTATTCATATCATATATAGGAAACTCTATGACTGGCAATATCTGCGTATAATTGTGCATATTACGGAAAGTGATATTCTTGCAATCCCATATGCGGAAACCTATCCTCTTTGGCATAAAGGCACGGATAACGCGATACATCCACACATTTACCATTTCGATATTTTGACAATTGGACATTTCTGCCATATAACAATCAGGCCCTTCACGACCTTCTTCCTCAAACTGGAAAGCATAAATTTTCCAGTTGGCCACATTATGGAAACGGGCTTCAGTACGGACATGATGCTCCAAAGACATGGCATAAATACGTCCCGGAGTCTTCGTTTCGCTAATATAAAGCCCACTGGCAGCATACGTACTGGCTGTCCAAACATCCTTAATTGTCCCACCGCCATTGTTTGTAATCCACAAACTCCAATACTGGTTGTCCCAAGCCATATCCTTACCGGTCTCCATGACCGGAGAAGACGGGGAACTAATTCGACGCTCGCCCCTGCGGTAAGACGACTGTCCGGAAGCATTCGGAGCCGGTTTGCGCAAGGTGCCGTGCCCGCCTACAAACTTCACATCATTCAAGTACGAACACTCACCCGCCATCCATTTACAGCCGACAGCACGGTAATTATACGCACCAGTATTAATACCTATACCATTCAGTACGTCGTCGCCGCCTTCGGAAGATTCAACCAAAGGCACAGGCACGCCGAAACCACTGAATGCAGGCTCGCTTTCCTTCAACAGAAATTGAGTCCCAAAAGGATGCAGCCCAATCAGCTTAGTACCGGGAGACAGCTTCAACGTTCTCGTCAGACGATACCACCCCTGGGGCACATAGATGTTTTTATGCAAAGAGACAGCTTTTTCAAAAACTTCCGTATCATCAGTCTCGCCATCACCTTTTGCCCCTAAGTCGCGGATATTGACCCATGTCTCCATTGCCGGAAGAACCGGAAGGTCCTTGCCAAATGGAACCGGCAGTTTTGCCACCGGCTCTATTTCACATATTTCCCTGAAAGAAGAAGCATCATTCAAATCCTGATACACCAGACCGTAAGTAAACTCCTTGACTCTGTACATTTTTGCTTTTCCGGCAACTTTCTTTCCACTTTGAGCATAGTCCACCAGTACGGGAACATTCCTGCAATCCACATTCACCAGATTCAATTGCGAAAAAGTATTTCCCTCTACGCTTACCCTGACACCGGCTTCCGAAATATTCTCCCACAACGAATTCTCCACATGAAGGCGGTCTGCCAGATTCTCTGCCATTTCAAAGGCAACGGGCGTATTCTTCACATGCATATTGACGATGGCAAACCCCACCTCTTTTGAATAGACAGCCGCTTTTCTCTGCCCCTCAAAGTAAGTATCGACCATCATCATAGGCCATCCCGGAGAAGTCCTGGAAGAAATTATCCCATATTCACCGCCATAGAACCTGACGTCTTCCAGTTCATTGCCCACATCATACATGCCGGCTTTTCCCGAACCAATCCGAATGTCGCAATGATTGATAAATCCATGCTGGGCAAAATGCGCACGAATGGCGACGGCTTGAGGATTACCTTTGTCTATACGGAAATCCACATTGGACACCGCACTATAGAAAGTACCTGCACCGGCATCCGAAGGCTTCCTGCCCTCTTGTGCCAGCCCTCCCGTAAACCATATCATATAATTTTGAGTAGTCTGGAAACCGGGTGTATCGGCTCCCAAATAAATCACCGGCCGTTTCTTCCCATAACCAATCAGCCGAATGGATGAGGGAATTTGAATCGTCTTGCTAATGCGATAATTTCCTTCCGGCAGAAACAGTATCCCAAAATTCTTTTCGCGCTTCACCTGATTGATTGCCTCTTGAAGCGCATCGGTCACGTCGGACTTTCCATCAGCCTTGAAGCCGTAATTCTCCGGGGTAAAGTAGAATGCTTCCGGATCGTCCGGTCTTTGCGTATAGGCGGAACCACCCCCTACCGCCCACCCGGACGACATATTACAGATAATCCAACAGACTATCAGCAGGTATCTCATTATTTGATAATTTCTCATTACACAGATTGTTTTAATATGGATTTTCCTTATTTAATACGTACACCAAAGAACTTGGAACGGCCTGTGACAAACAATGTATTGCCATCCTTACCGCCAAACTGTAATGTGGACGGACGTTCGGGAACACGAATCATCCCTTTCTTCTTGCCATCCTTATCAAATACATATATTTCTCCGTCAGCCACATACAAGTTCCCTTCCTTATCTACAGCAGAACCAAATTCGCCCTGCTCCACAAAATAGCTCAAGTTGGAGAGCGTGCCGTCATTGGCCACATCCATCTTCACCATTCTGCGGTCATATTCATCAGAGGTATAGAAAGGCTTTCCCGGATAGGCTTCCAGCAAGGAAGAACTACGTGACAAGTCGAAATAATGAGGAATGATAGTTTTTCCATCCGGTGCCAGGAAGCACATTTCAGGAACATAGACCGACACCGCATTGAAATCGTGGAAGTCTCTCCAACGGTTAGAAGGATAAAGAGCCTTATACACGTTCTTCACTTGACCCATCGGAACACGCGGCAACAGTTTGATGGTCTCTTCCGGATTTTCCGGGTCAATGGAGTAGACTCTCATTGTATATGCGGAATTACCATATCCGCTGAAAGAAGTACCTTTTGTATCAGGCATTACCGGCATTTCCTCCGGCTTACCATTAATCAGATAGCCCGGCTGCGCATCATATCTGAACAATACCAATAGATTATCTTCTGAATCAAAAGCCAGGTTGGAGGGTTTCCACGGGAAATCTGCCAGCAGCGACAAGCTGTTTGTCTCTACCGACCATTTAAAGATACGACGCATCCGATGGTCGCAGAAGTAAATGTTACCTTTACTGTCGCGCGCAATGCCTTCGGCAAATTCCAAATCGGAAGCCAATTGGTTCACCTTACCTATTTCATTGCCTAACGGTTGCTGATGAGGTTCTTTTCCGGTTACAATCAAGCGAGAAAGTTCCCACGGGCGGATGTCAATGTCTTTGTTGACATCGAACACTGCAATGTTATTCGTATATTTAATCTGAGAATAGTTATGCAGGTTCAGAAATGCGATGTTCTCGCAATTGCGGATACGTACAGAACTGTGATACGGTTCATTGACACGGATAACGCGGAACATATACAAGTTTGCAAAGGTCACATCTTTGCAGTCGTCCATCTCTATCGGTTGGCAATCGGTACTTTCGCGGCTCTCTTCCTCGGTTTGCATACAATACACCTTCCAGTTGGACACCTTGTTGAAACGTACTTCATTTCTTACATGATGCTCGATGGACATGGCATAGATACGCCCCGGAGTAGAAGTATTGTTGGCATAGAAACCATTGGTGGCATATGTGCTTGCTGTCCAGATGTCTTTAAAGGTGCCGCCACCGTTGTTGGTCACCCACAGACTCCAATACTGGTTGTCCCAAGCAAGGTCCATGCCCGAAGCCGCTACCGGATTATCGGGAGAACTGATACGAGCCGGTCTGTTCCACCGGCCACGTGGTTCCTCAACACCCGGTTTAGGTTTCCATAAACCACCATGCCCGCCTACAAACTTCACGTCATTCATATAAGAATCTGCATTTGCCATCCACTTCACACCTACAGCACGATAGTTATAACCGCCGGTATTGATACCAATGCCCACCAGCATATTTGCACCGCCTTCCGAAGATTCCACCATCGCTTTCGGACCGCCAAAACCACTGAATGCAGCAGTACTTTCGTCTAGCCGGAACTGAGTGCCAAAAGGATGCAGGCCTATCAACTTGGTATCGGGCTTCATCTTCAAAGTTTCGGTAATGCGATACCAGCCCTGGGGTACATAGATATTATCATACTTGTCAATAGCCTCCTGGATGGCCTTCGTATCATCCGTTTCCCCATCTCCCTTTGCACCGAGTTCGCGCAGATTTACCCATGTTGCCATTGCAGGCAGTGCAGGGATGTCCATCAGTTGGGCAACCGGCATCTTCTGTATCGGTTCAATATCAACCAACGTTTCATATTCCGGCATATCCACCATGTTATCCATCTGCAAGCCGTGGTCGTATGACTTTACCTTATAGATTTTATGAGCAACATGGGTGGCCGTATTGCTACGGGTATATTTCGCCAAGGTCGGTACATTCTTACAATATACATTGCGGAAGGTTATCTGATTGTTGCTGTTGTTCTCGTTGGTAATCACCACTGCCGGACCACTTACATTTTCAAAATAGCTGTTTTCCAAAAATAACTTGTCGCAATAATTAGGGTCAATATCAAATACAGCCGGAACATTCTTGGCATACAGATTCACCATTGCCAAACCGGACTCCTGACAACGAAGAGCAGCTACACGTTGTCCCTCAAAATAAGAGTCGACCATCATTACCGGCCATCCGGGAGAAGCTTTTGTCGTATAAATGCCATAATCTCCCCCGTAAAAAGCAACGTTTTCCAACTCATTGCCCACATCGAACAGACCAGCCTTGCCTTTACCTATGTATACGGCCACATAACTGATAAAACTGTGTTGGGCAAAGTGTGTGCGTAGCGCCACTGCATGCGGATTGCCATCTTCTATACGCAAGTTGATATTCGACATGGCACTGTAGAACGTACTGGCACCGGCATCACGGGGTTTCTCACCTTCCTTGACAACGGCTCCCGTAAACCAGAACATGTATTTAGCTTTTCCTTTATCATCAGCTACTTCCTCCTGAAAACCCGGAGAATTCTTAGCCAGAATAAATTCCGGGCGATTCTTTCCATAGCCAATCAAACGAATAGCCGTAGGAATATAAATGGTCTTGCTGATTTTATATTTACCTTCAGGGATAAAAAGGATTCCGAAATTCTTTTCTTTCTTCACTTGATTAATCGCTGCCTGCAAAGCATCCGATACATCCATCTTTCCATCCGCCTTTATAGGATAGTTCTCGGGAGTGAAATAAAAAGCTTCGGAGTCATTGGGTTTTAGAGGATAAATCGAATTCAATTGTACAGCATACAACTGAGTACATATCATCCCCAGCAAAATTAAAATAATCGTGTTCAATTTCTTCATGGTCTTATTTTTAATGTATGGATAAAAAAAGACGTTCTGCCGTCAAGCAGAACGTCTCCCTCTGCTATAAATTACAATTTTATAACTACTACCGGCGCATAATTATGCCGTACAGTGCCCACACCCGAAACATCAGCCAGAGCGCCAATACGGAAATAATAATTCTTGCTGTATTTCAAGACATCAGCATTTTGTCCCAGATCGATGGACAATGTATAAATATCAGCGCTATTTATAGCAGTACTCGGACTAAACACTTGCTTATCAGTCCCTCCATTCAACGTCAATTTCACATTGTTACCTACCCACATATCTGAAAAAGCAAACAACTGAATCTCTTTCAATTTCACTTCTTGTTTACCAGCTTCCAACGAGAATGTAGCAGTAATTACATTGCCATTCTTTTCTACTTTTGGACTTTTGACGCGAATATAAGGAATAACCTTGAAATCATACACATTATCCCCCGGTTTAACAACAAAATCCTTCACTTCAAACGGATAAAAATTCCCATTTTCAAAACGGACATCATAAGTGGCGGCAAAAACCATATTGTTACGATATTCTCCGGTATTTGTGATGTACCAGGTTTGATCCGTAGCATTAGTAAATCCATGCTCCCTCACTTTAATTGCATTACCGTTTTCCATATCAGAACCTACAAGTTCACCGGTCTGTTCGTCAAGGATAGAACCATGTATGGAAGCATCCGGTCCCTCATAATTATCAATTTCACAAGATGTCAATGCGAATAAGAAGCATGACACAAATAACAATATCTTTTTCATAACTTTCTACTTAATATTATTCAAATTAATGACCAGGATTCTGAACTAAACCATTCGTGGCAATATTAGGTATGCCCCTATAGTAATTGATGTTCTGGAAAGTACGCCCTCCTCTTGTTTCGTCACCAAAGTAGTTCACCCTTGCAAAGACATATTTAGGCTCTGCACCACGCAAGTCAAGCATCGGCACCAAAGCTTTACGAATTCTATTATTGCTGAACTCAGTATGGAATTCCCTACGACGATTCATATCCCAAAAACGCTTTCCTTCAAACGCCATCTCCACACGACGTTCCTTCAAAACACTCTCTAATGTCAAAGATATCCGGTCGGTGTGTCCGGCTCTACGTCGCAAAGCATTCAAACAGTTCTCAGCCAATTCCTTATCGCCAAATCCACTACCATTTTCCACAACAGCCTCAGCATAATTCAAGTAGACTTCTGCCAAACGCATATCAATATAAGAGGTAGTGGACGAAAGACGGTCGGGAGACATGCTCTCGCCCTCGGGCATATACTTACGGACTCCAAAACCTGTAGCAGTCCAATTAGCATCCTCACCACTGTTCACATTATTAAATCCGGAGAACATGGTTTCACCTTCGGCTCCTAAAGCATAATATGTTGTTCCATTTTTCTGAGTAGACTCGTTTGAATAAGCCACATAGCTATTATTGTCCTTGATAAATCCGCCCTGGATAATAATCTCAGTGCCGGCATAAGATGAACCCGGCACAACCACACTTGCCAACAGACGTGCATCCTTGTTGGCAAACGGTTCATACAAATCGTTGTATTTAACAAAAGGTACCGACATCAAGGTGTTCACTACAGAAGCATTATTCATATTATGGAAATTAGCGATATAAGCATCTTCATTCCCATCCGTACGAGTTACAATCTTTGCACTTTTTCCCGTGCCGTCATCCGTATAATCTTCAAACAAATCAACGATTTCCAACATCGGATTGAAACGTCCATATTTCAGAGCGCCCGGATTGACTTGAGAAAGGATATTAAACTGAGCATAGCTATGTCCCTGATTAGTATTGGTTGTTCCATTAAGATACGCTTTACTGAAAATGACCTCTTCATTCTGGTCATTCAGGAACAAGGCCTGGAAGTTTGATGCAGCCTCCTTAACAGTAGCCGGAGTAGGCTTATAAAGAGATTTACCGGAATTCTCTATAAGGAACTTAGATGCTTCAATACATTCTTTATAGAATGCATCGGCATCGGCAGAAGTCATTCCACCCACCAGTTTCTGAGTGACAGCCTCACCAGCCAAAGGTGCCAGATTCCAATACTTGGCTACAGAAGCTGCATGAAGTGCAACTCTTGACTTCAACGCATAAGCTGCCCACTTGGTTACGCGATACAAATCCGAACCAGAAGTCGCATCGGGCAAGGTAGCAGCAGCAAGGGTACACTCATTCAATACAAATTTCCAAGTATCCAACTCTGTACTGCGGGGAACTGCCACAGCGCCCGGTCCACCATCGGCATAATCATCGTCCTGCACTTTGTCAATCAGAGGAACGCCGCCATATCTTTTTACAAGCCCATAATACATATAAGCACGTGCAAAATGGGCTTCACCAGTCATACGATCCGCATCTGCAACAGAAATTGTTCCAGCTTCTTTGGCTTTTTCTACATTTTGCATAAAAATATTCACCTGACGAATATCTCCATAGGGCCAATAATTGAATCCTTCGTAACCTATATCCACTCCTCCGTCACTACGGGTAGCTTCGTCGGTAAGAAATGCTAAATTAGTAGTTTCATTCACACCATCATAACCGCGTTGATTAAAACCAGCATTCGGACGATAATTAAAATCTTCCATAGGAATCATGGTATATATGTTTGCCAATAGTGCCTTTACACCACCTTCTGTCTCCAATAACTGATCGGGAGACACTTTATCCAGCGGTTCAAGTTCCAAGAAGGCATTACAACCGGACAATCCCATCAATGCACATAATGAGAATATCGATAAAATATTTTTTTTCATGGTATTTCAGAATTAAAAGTTTATGTTTAACCCAAAGTTATAAGTTCTCATCAACGGATATGCCAAGTTGGCTCCCCAATCCCTTTCCTCACGTTCGGGATCAGCATCCTTCAAAGCCTTGTTACAGAACGTAAGCAGATTTGAACCATTGACAAAGATACGGGCACTGTTCAACCCGATTCTTTTCATAAATGATTTTGGCAGATTGTAACCAATCTCCATACTCTTCAAACGGAGATAAGTAGCTTGCGGAAGCCAAACGGAAATACCATAATTCCATCTACTACCATTATCCGAAGTATTGGAGAAATTGTGGCGTAATGCCGGATAATAACCGGCTACCCATTGTGTGGCAGGATTATACGGATCATCTGTTATATTTGCAGGATGCCAACGATCTACATACTTCGCAATTAAATAAGATTTATTTGTCTTGCCACCATATCCCCAAACATCATCATTGGCATATCCGATGGAGTAACCGGAAGCTCCTTGAAACAGCATATTGAGATCAAAATTCTTATAAGAAGCCGCCAAAGTCAACCCATACTGGATAGGAGGATTTGCACCGGTTGCCCAAAACTCCGGAACACGGTCACTGCTGTTAATCCTGCCATCACCATTCAAGTCAAGCAATCTGTAACTACCCGGAAGCATCTTAGAGTTACCCAAGTTTCCACCAATCAAAGGAGCCGTTTCATACTGTTCCAAAGAAGTATATTGGCCATCGTATTTATACAACCACATCACATTACTGTTGCGGTTTTCCTTTCCATTCAGCCATCTATCCATAGAACTAGTATATTCGGCATGTTCCACATGCAGACTTCTTTCACGTGCATACGTAAAATTAGCACTTACTGAATATGAGAAGTCCTTACCGATTTGTCCTCTGTGTCCCAATTCAATCTCAAAACCCCGGTTCCGGTTAGAATTCAGATTTTCCTTCGGGAAACTTGCACCAAATGTATCAGGAGCAGATTGTGCACGGTCAGCCAAAATGCCTTCATTCTTACGATTGAACCACTCGATAGTACCACTCAACTTACCATTCCAGAAGTCAAAGTCCAGACCTACATTGGAAATAGAAGATGTAACCCAAGAAAGCCGGTCAGTCACTACACCAGGAGCTACCATACCCATAATCTGGCTGGTACCATCAAAAACATAACCATTAGAAGCCGAATTATAAGCAGATACATATTGGAAAGGATCACCGGCATCATATCCACTTTGCCCAAAAGAACCCCTGATTTTCAAATTAGTAATGAACGGCAAATTGTCCTTGATGAAACTTTCTTCCGAAAGTCGCCATCCGGCACTTACCGACGGGAAGAACGTCCAACGCTTAGAAGGAGCATAACGATAAGAACCATCATAACGTCCTACTACCTCCAACAAGTATTTACCGGCATAATCATAGTTCGCACGCATCAGATAGGCTGCCAAACGGCCAAAACTACGATACCCTGAATTGGTAGCTGTACCCGGACTTGCCTGATTCAAAATATCATTAGTAAACAACTCTGAATATTGCCGGGAACCGGATAATTCATCGCGTCGTGTACTGCTCAACTCTGCCACAGCTGTCACATTCAAATTGTGCTGATTGAAAGAACGCATATAATTAGCCTGCAACCTGCCATAAATCTTCTGATATATTCTCATCGTATTGGAATAAGCATCAGTACTACCTCCCGTACCGGCAGGCGCATCTGTATAATAATCATACAACGGATAAGAACGATTTAAAGAAGAGTTGTTACGATTGTTACCGTCAAATGACCCCAAAAGACTCAATGCCAACCCTTTTACAAAAGGAACTTGCCAATTCAATTCCACATCGGCAGAATACGTCAGGCCTCTGTTCTTGCGATAACCGTCTATATCCGGATCAACCAACGCAAAAGGATTCTTGTTTTCAGGACCGATTGCAGACAAATGATTGGGATTATTAATCGTATGAGTACCGATACCACGGTCATTAACCATCAAAGTCTTAAAAGTCCACATAAAATCCTCTCTCGGCCTTTGGGTTTCATCCCAACGCCCGGACAGATTCACATTCAGTTTCAGCCCTTTCGTAAGCTCTGCAGTCAGGTTACTTCTCAGATTATATCTATGATAGTATTGGATACCACTCTTCAGCAAACCATTATCGCCATTATAGCCGAAGCTCACATAATATTTTACCTTATCCGTTCCACCTCTCACAGAAACAGTATGCGATTGCTGGAACGCCAGTTTATTCATAAACATGTCAATCCAGTTATTGTCTGTATAACCCTTAGCCCCGGTTCTATACAGTTCCAGAATATCGTCAGTGTATTCAGGGGCAGCCTGGTCATTACGTGCCCTTTCATTGGCCAACATGCGATAAGTATAAGCATCTACCGTTTCTTCCATACCCGTGGCATTCTTCATACCGAACAATGCTGAGTAAGATACTCTGGTCTTTTCGGCTACACCTTTTTTGGTAGTAACAATGATTACGCCATTAGCCGCATTCATACCATAAATAGCGGCAGAAGCATCTTTCAAAATAGAGATACTTTCTATATCCTCAGAATTCAGCTGTGCAAGTTCTTCAGTACCTTCACGTGTGATACCATCAATTACCACCAACGGGTCACCATAACCGCGAATGCTCACCATATTGTCGAAAGTTCCCGGCTCTCCGGTTTTCTGACGAATCAATAACCCCGGCATCTTACCTTGAATATTGCTAATCAGATTCTCGGTCTTGGTCGTAGCTATTTCATCAGCACCAATGGCTGCAATGGCACCGGTCAGTGATTCTTTCTTCTGTACACCATATCCTACAACAACCACTTCATCCAATATCTCAGCATCTTCTACCAAAACTATCTTGAACGAATTTCGGCCTGCAACCTTTATGTTTTGCGTCTTATAACCTACATAGCTTATTATAAGAGTAGCATCAGAGCCCACATTGGTCAGAATGAAATTACCGTCAATGTCTGTTATGACACCGTTGGTAGTTCCCTGCACCAAGATACTGGCACCAATCACCGGTTCACCGGTTGCATCGACCACAGAACCTTTCACTGTCGCAGCCTGCAAGGTTGCCTGTATCCCATCAGCTCCTATAGCTTTATCATAAAGGATTATATTACGGTCCAATACCTTATAGCCTATATTGGTTCCTTTGAACACATCGTTCAGAACCTTGAATATGGTTTTGTTATTTGCCCGGACCGATACACGGCGCTTAACGTCAATCTGCTTGTTGTTGTAGAAGAAAACGAATTCAGTACCCTGTTCCAATTCTGTCAGTACTTCATCAACGGTCTTGTCTTCAAGAGCAATGTTTACCATTGTCTTTTGAGCATAACCTTCATTGGCAAAAGTCATACCAACCAAACAAAACAACATAAATAATGTGCATCTCATAGCAAGAGGAATTTTTTTCATGCATCTCATCAGGACACTTTTTGCCCTAAATGATTGGATACAATAGTGTTTTTTCATAATTCTGGAAAACTTCTGTTATTGCCTTATACAAAGGGCTTTGGGAGAATTACCCATTTTTTAGGTAATGACTTGGCAACAGTGCTATATACTGCGTTCTGCCTTGATTTGCTATTCAAGCAACTCGTTGGATACAAATGTACGAAAGATATTGGAACAATAATACAAAAAAGAGAAAAAGCTAGTACCCTTTTGTGAGTACCAGCCTTTTTCTTTAAATATTTTAAATATTATCTAAGTTCCAAATTTCTTTAGCTGCTTGAACAATTTTATTAAATCGTTTTTCTATGCTTGTTTTGTCCCAAACAGGATTATCCTTGTCCGCTACAAATTCAATGACTTCTTTCTGCTGGTTCAATAAATTGTCTTTACCATAAACTTGTAATTTCTGTGGGAAAGAACGGTTTCCTAATGAGCTATTTTGACTTCCTGCCATCAACATTAAATTACCTACACAATTTAACCATTCCCCGGAAACAATACCCTCACTTGGATTTTCATTGTCTTCATAGACACCATAGCCATTTTCTAAGGGATTAGGCTGTGTCTGTGGCGCAATATGTTCTATGCTTTCGTTAGATATGACATCTCCAAAAGATATTTTGGGAGTGGGATAATTGTTATTACATAAATACTGTTCATATCTCCACAATAAGTAATTATCTACGCGATTTCCATAAAACCAACCGCTTTTTAAATGATTGTACATTTCTGTATCACTCCAATATCCCCACCACCAGTCATTTTTAAGTTTCCATATAATATTATCAATCATTTTATTAAAACTTGAATTGTCGCTTGCGCTCGGCAACACGTTTTGTAAGCGACTTGTTATATCAGCTCGTCCGCCTCTTATTAATGACCTAAATGTAAGATTTTCCATTAGCCTGATAAGGCGCATGAAAACATCATCATCTACATCCGACAATTTGGCTTTGATGAGTATTGGATAAGCATATGCCATATTGTTTAAGTTCTTCAAATTCGCTGTGTAAAAAGAATTGTCTTGCTCTATTTGTCGAATAAGGCAAAATGCTTTGGATAATCCATTAACAAAATATTTGATTTGTTGAACCTGTTTCTCTTGTGAAACAGCTTTTATCCATGCTTTTACCTCACGAATAACATTTTCGCTATAATAACCTTTTGTACCTACAGCTCTCCAATAATAGTTCAGAACATTATCTTCTTCCACCGTAACAAGAACTATGTTATGATAGATTTCCTCAAAAGCCTTTTCTACATAGACTATATCATCTTCATTATTTTGTGATTGATAAATCTGTAACATGAAATATGCTTTGAGTACCTCTAAATTAGTTAACCTTTTTCCTCGGTCATTTTGATAAGCAAATATCTGTGCAGCTTGTAACTTGTTTTTGACAATATAGGTCGTAATTGACGCATTTTCCAAAGAATAAGCCCATGAAAGAAGCTGTTCTATTGAGGCTTTACTTAGTTTTTCCTCAAAATAAGTCAGAGCATTATAAATCGACTTTTTTGATTTGGAAGTCAAGTCCTCTTGAGAAATATTAATATTGTGGTCTATGATTGTATCCGCAAAGAAATTATTGTCATAAGCTACGGTTATAAATTTTTGCCTTGCATGGCGTATATCTTTCAAATAATAGTCGTCAATGTCATCCATCCAATTTTTGATAGTATCGGCTTCTTTCCCGTTCATCCATTCTGTCTCTCTATGTTTCAATGTATTTATAAAAGCTCTGAAAAAGATGATGCAGGTGGTCAAACGTTGTTGTCCGTCAATTACATAAAGCGTATCCCCATCTTGCTCAAATAAGAAATGCCCCAAGTAATAATCACAAACTTCACATTCCTCCAAATCTTCTATGAACTGGATAAATTGTCTTTTCTCCCAAGCATAAGCCCTTTGGTATGCAGGGATGACGAAGCGAATGTTACGCCTTCCGAATAAGGCTTTAATGGTTGTTGATTCCATATAACAATTTTAAATGTTTAATATTTTTATAGCTATTTGAGCGCAAGCTTCTGCGTCTGCCAGCGCATGATGATGGTTTTCTAAATCATATCCGCAATATTGCGCTACAGTTTGTAATTGATGATTAGGCAGCTTCTCTGCCAAAACTTTTCTTGAAGCCTTACAAGTACAATAAAAACAATAATTTGGATAAGGCATCTTGTAGGCTTGAAAGACTGCCTTTAAGCAACTTTCGTCAAAAGGACTGTTATGTGCCACTAATGGTAAACCCTGTATAAGAGGTTCTACCTCAGACCATACTTCGGGAAAATACAAAGCTTCTTTCGTGTCATCTGCTGTCAGCCCATGTACTTGTGTATTCCAATATGAATAAAAATCAGGTATAGGATGAATAAGCCTATAAAACTTATCCACAACTTGATTGTTCCTTACAATTACAACTCCTACACTACAAACACTTGAACGGTGTTGGTTTGCTGTTTCAAAATCAATAGCCGCAAAATTCTTCATCGCTTTTTTATGTATAGAGTCAGGCAGTCAGTGGCAAATTTTCTCAATCCAATATTTAACCCTCTCTGCCACATCATCTGCTTTAACAGATGGAATTTCCTCCAGTATTACATATCCATCTTCTTGCTGTATTTTATCTTCACACCCCATCCTTTTTAATGTATTGCGCAATTTTTCTGTATCGCATTGTCGGTTGGCAAATTGCACAAGCACCTTTCCGCTTTTCTCTTTCTCTATAATGTCCATATAAGGAATACCTTCCTCTTCATTATCATATTCGCAAGCAAGCATATCCCAATACCAAATGAATGTTTTCCAATGGTCATAAGTTCCAACTTTTTCTTTCCATTCCGCAGTACGATGATGTCGGGTTAATAAATCCTTTAATTGTTCTATGCAATCAATGATATATTGCTGCAACTCTTGATTACGATTAAAGGACTCTGCAAAATCATCTTTGGGGATGCTGAAATAAGGTTCAGGTAAATATTGCCACCATAGTCCCTTACTACGTCTTCCACCTTTTTCCCATTTAATGGGTTTGGAGAAATCAGCATCTCCCAAATAAGTTGCTTGGATGTAATAATGCCCTTCATAAAATCCTAAATCAATAGTCCCCGGATTTCCGTTGTTGCTTGTAATACGCAAACTATTGCTTTGATTTAGCAAATCTTCAACTATCCAATTCTCTGCTTCCCATTTTTTGATGGCTTTTTCCCATAATGCACGATTAGGCATATCAGACGATTCCACAGATTGGGTATCTGCATTTTTTGATTGAATAGATTGATTGTCATCTTTGGTTGTCTGCGCAAAAGAATTTTGGGACAATACATTTAAATCAACAACAAGATGTTGCTTGTTATCTATTTGTTTGACATTCCCCTCTTTGGCGTTTCGATAAGCTTCTGAAAAATTGAGTAATGTTGTTTGTTTATGTTCTGAATCGAATTTAAAATCAGCACCATATAGGTCTTTTCTAAAGGCTTCAACCACGCAAAACAGATTTTCCAATAATGGCTCAGGGGTATTGCTTTTACCTCCTCCGTTGATTTCTTTGGATTCTTCCGAACAAGTGTATTCAATGATTTTCTTTACAGCGGTACTGACGGATGCTATGTAACAGGGGGAACAATGCATCGCTACATAAGAAGTTTGAAATTCCAACTGCATTTTCTCCTCATCTGAAAGACTTCCATCTTTTATAACATCATAAAGCGTTTGTAGATACTCTTGATAAATCCGCAGTTTTTCCTCAAAGACTTTTGAAGCTCTTTCTCGTTCAACATCATTGTCACTTTGTCCTCGAAGTAAAATCATAGTGATAATTGCGGTTATGATTACACCGAGAACGGCAGCAAACATTTCATACCATAGTTCTTTCTGTGTAAACAAGCGCAAATAAATAGCAAAAAAACAAGCCAATATAATCAGAACGGCTGTTATGCCTACAATTCTGTTTTGTGTTAGTTTCATATTACTCATGTGTATAAAGATAATAGAAAACCTGCCTTGAATGGTGGCGTTCGACTCCTTTCAAAGCAGGTATATCTATAATAATAGGTGATTATCGCTTATTCCAACTTCTACCTTCATTAGACGAATAATATAGCCCTTTGCTGGTTGTTGCTAAAAGGTAGCGTCCATCAGTACTCAGTTGTTGAAAAGTTCCAGCAGAAGAACCTGTATAACGAGAGTTCCAACTTCTACCTTCGTTTGTAGAATAATAAATTCCTTTTGAAGTACAAGCTAAGAGTTCACTTCCAAACTGAAACAAATCATAGAAAATTCCAGCAGAAGAACTTGTGTAACGAGAATTCCAACTCCGTCCATCATTAGTAGAATACTCGATTGTGTTTTTCTGAGTGTTAATGCGAAGCATTTCACGTCCATAATTAATTAACTGTGCCATACTATTTCCCAATGTCTACCAATACCCAGAAAAGACTTTTATAAAACCACGAAGCGTGGGTACTGTATATCCACGTCTCTGTGATAAGGTGGTAGGAAAACCTTGGAAAAAGAAATGGGAATAACAGCCCCACGCATATACGTGGAGACCATTACGACCTCTCTTGTTTCCTGTGAATCTAAGTTTCCTACGCTTTTATCACACAAGTAGAAGACATAACGCCTCGATATTTTCAATATGTAATGGAAAGAGTTGCCTCAATCCAATACAAAAGTATGAAAAAACCGTGATATACCATTCTACTATCACGGATTTTTTTGATTTACAGTTTCATACTCCTATTCTGTCTTGGTTTCGGTATTCCGATAGCTTCTCTAAACTCATTCATTTTCTTTCTGAACCAGTTCACGTGTGAAACCCCGTCTATCTTGAAATCGAATCTACCGTTTTCGTCCTGTCTGATGGAACAGACGGAGTGTCGGGTATCAAAACTTCGGTTAAATTCGGAAGAATAGAGTTCGCCTTTTATCCCGACTTCCTTGAACTCGCACAGTCTTCTGATTATTCCGTCATTGAATCCCAATCGGTCACGCAGGAAGTTTATTACAGGCATCAGCTTCTCCACATACGGGAAATAGCGTCTGACAAAATCCGTAAACTCCGACAGCTTGCGGTGCTGTTGCTCGTAAGCGTTTCTTATCTCCTGTATCTGTTCGGCTTGTTGCCGTTCCCGTTGTCGGGCTTCGTCTTCAAGTTCAAGGATGCGGTCTTGCAAGTCCTCGTTCCTGCGTTCCAACGATTTCATTCTTCCACTTCCGAAAAGAGAACCCACACTGCTTGCAAGGGCGGTTGCCGTATCGGTAGCTGCGCTTTTGAGCTTGTCGGTGCGGATTTCCGCTTTTACCTGTTTCAGTTCCTCCTGTGCCTCGGCTTTCTTCTCCTGTAACAGTCTGGTTTCGGTTTCAAGGGTTTCATTTTTCTTTTTCAAGTCCCGATAATACTGCATGGTGGTAGTGTGCCGTGCTTCCGAGCCCCGTACCCCACGTTGCAATCCGTATTTTGTCATCACCCTTGCGTAATTGTCGTGGTAGGCAATCAGGGTCTGACGGTTGAACAGGTCATCGGCACACAAACGGACGGAATTTGTTTTCTTGCGGTACTTGCGCTTACCGTCCGTCTGTTCTTTCTTGGCTTTGCGCCTTTCACCCGTCACGATAGGAACAACGGCTGCGTGGATGTGCGGAGTCTTCTCGTCCATGTGCAGATGGGCGGCAACCACATTGTCTTTGCCGAATGTGGCTTGCAGCCATTGGATGCTGTCGTTGCACCATTCGTCGAGCTTTCCTTTTTCCTGTATGTTCATCATGTCCTCGTGCGTACCCGACAAGACCACCCGAACGACACGGACTTGGTCGTGTGTAATTTTCCGTCTGATGCCTGCTGTGTTCAGCCTGTGGGCAATCGCTTCATCCCTGCCGTGAACGCCATCGGGGTATTCGACAAGCACCCTGTTCAGGTGTGTCCTTGTCGGGTCTGCGTTTTTAGGTATTATCTTTCTCTCTATATGGTCGGACTGCGTGGTGTCCGATGTACCCTTTGCTTTCTTTATGTCCAATGAAAAATATCCCATATTATTCCTGTTTTTGCGGTTATCATTATGTTTCTTCTTTCTGCCTGTGGCATCGGCTCACAGGGTTTATTATGCAAATGAACCATTGCTGCACTCGGCATAATCCAAACGAGTTTGGCTTCTGCTCTCGTTTGCACAGGGTTTCCAAAGGGATTTCCCTTTGGCTCGATAGGGTGTTTTTAGCGTTACGGAGTAATGCGTGAAGAAAACGCCCTATTGAGCTATGGTATTTCTGTCTAAATACCTTTGGGAAAGCGAACGTGCATATTACAGTTGAAATTCCCCTTTCTTTTTCGGTGGCTGCATCATCCGCCTTGCGGATTGAACTTGCTTCTTCTCCTTTATCGGCTCTGCCGATTGGGACAAGGGCTTACCGCACAGGTAGTCGTTCAAGTCCTTATACTCACGATAGTACATTGACTTGTCAAGCAGCCGTTCCCCAAACTTCTCTTTCAGCTTCTTGCAAGTGTTCCGTCCTGCCGTGTCGTTGTCAAGGAAACAGCCGACTTGGGTGTAGGTCTCCAATATGCTTTCCGCTTTTGCAAGATTGGAAACGGAGTTCAATATGATATAGTCCTGTGTGTCCAATCGCGGGTGTTGCGGATTGTTTTCTACTCGGATGGTAAGGAATGAAAGGTAATCCATGAACCCCTCGAACAGGTAACACATACATCGTTGTCCGCCCTGCTGTCGGATATGGGTGATGTCTTTCGGGGCGACACATCCCTTGAAGTATCTGTTGCGCACTTCATATCCTCCTGCCATGTTCGGAAAGCCGATGGCAAAATAGGGTTTGTCGGCATTCATAAACCGAAGCTCCCTGCATTCCCTTTTGGCAAGTCCGATGTTTATTCCCCTTTCTTGCAGATAGGCTATAAGAGCAGGAGAGGACAACTCACCAACCCTTAATCCCTGATAAGGCTGATTGTCGGAATGCTGTCTGCCAAAAGAGAACGATGCAGGGCGGATGTATGCTGTCCGCTCCTCTATGCGTTTCAGCAGATAGGCTACATCTTCCGAATGGTAGAGTTCCGCTGCCAATGAAATGATATTACCGCCTTTGCCGATGCCGAAGTCGTACCATTTTTCAAGCTCGGTGTTTACCTTGAACGATGCGTCCGTTTCTTCCCGTAGCGGTGATTTATACCACAGGTTCCTGCCTTGTTGCTTTACAGGCATATAGCCCAGACTTTGCAGATAGTCTGCCAGTTTGATTTGTTTTACATCTTGGATTGTCATATTACATACGGTTTTGAAGTTGATGAAAATTTGTTGATTTGATGAACTGTTGATGTAATATGTTTATATACAGACCTGTAAACTTTCAACATCTTCTCAACAAACCGCTCGCCAAAAGAGAAATCCACAAACGGGTGTCGGTGGTCTCTCAACTTCTCTTTTGGCTTGTTGAGATTTTGTTGAGAATGTATATCGTTTATTGTCATTGTATTTATACCCATATTCAACAATTCAACAGAAAAATGATAGTATTACAGGGATTCGAGTTGCTCCCTTGTGACGGTGTAGAAGCGTCCCACCCTCTTTATCGGCTCATAGTGACAACTTCTGTTGTAATTGCCCTGATAGGTGGTGTAGGTAAGCCCGTTTGGTGCAGGTGTTAGTTTCCAGCACTCCTGCACCACCTTACGCACTTGGTGCTTTTCCGCCTTTACCTGCGAGTGCACCAGCAGTACGACAAGGTCGTTAAGGCAGAATGAAACGCTATCCACATCCATTGCAACCATAATGTCAAGCAGCAGTTCCGACATCTCTATCTCCAGCCGATTGCGGTTGCTACGGATAATCTTCTGCAAGGCTTCTGTATGCAGCAATGTGGGGTTGAACCACATCCGGCTTTCCTTTTCGGTGGACAGTTTTCTGTGTTGCAGGAAATGGAGAAAGGCGGGTATCTCCGCTTTCAGCTTTTGCAGGAAGTCGGTATCATCGGACAGCAAGCGGTCTATCTTGCGTACCCAATAGCGTGTTTCCCCTGCGTCTATGATTACGGGCAGATGCTCGTTGTTGGAGCACAGCACGAATTTGGCGAAGAACGCAATCTCGTCACGGTCTTTGCCTTTGGCTTCTACCTTGTAGGAAAGTGTGGTGCTGAGGTTCTTCAACCGTTCGCTGTCCTCCCTGCGGTTGAGCAACACCTCATCCACCACGATGAGCAGTTTGCCAGCCCAATCGGAATTGAACTGGCTTCGGAAGTCCTCGTTGGTGTTAAAAGTTACATTGTTCTGAAAGAGGAGTTTCAGAAAGTTCAGGAATGTGCTTTTGCCTGTGTTGCGTTCTTCCGATACCAACAGCAGGATAGGCAACTTCTGAATCGGTTGCAGGTAGAGCAGTTGCAGATAGTCCATCCCCAACTCGTATTGTTCCCCGAAGATGTGCCGTACCAAAGATTGGATATGCGATAAATCGCCCTCCTGCGGTCGGTGGTCTATCGGTTCGTAAAGGTTAAGGAACTTACCGACCACGGAACGGTAGCCGATGTGTTCGGGTACGGTGCAGAAGCCGTCATACTTGGGAACGCTGCCGATGTAATCCTTGCCGTAATCCTGTCGCAGGGTCTCGTTGTTCCATGCGATGCGTTTCTTCACATACCCTCCGTTCAGTCTCGGTTGCTCCACAATCTTGTAGAGCGTTGTCCCGACACGGATAAATTCTTCCTTTGCCATGCCGCCATCCGATGGCGGTCTGTGGCTGTCCTGTTGTTCGATAGCTGACATAATCAAATGGTTTTAAGTTTGAAAATTACCAGCTACAAAAATATAATCAATTATCGGATAGGTTGTTATGCAAAACACGGCAGAATGGTGACAAATAGCCCCCGAAACAAAAACTTTCAATGGTTTGGGGCAGGAAACGGGTTGTGCAAACGGAAAAACTCCCGAAAAGCAAATGTCGGATTACGCTTTTCGGGAGAAAAAATCAGAGCGTCTGTCGTTCTGTCGTACTGACTTAATGAATTACTGACTTACCGAGTGAATAATGTCAGGCATTCAGCTACGAGAAGTATTCGGATTTGGATATACCGTTGGTATTCAGCGAGAAGAAGATGCTTGTTTTCTCTTTTCGCAGGTACAGTCTTTCAAGAACGGCATTGCGTACCCGTTCCGCTCCGAATGTGCCGATATGGAAAGCGAGGGTAACTATCGCTTCAAGGTTGTAAACCTCCATACTGCAATTATCGGATACCCGTATGCTTCGCCTTATCCCGTATTCCCTTAAAACTCCGCTCTTGCAAAGAGCCTTCAGCCCTGCACGGAATGTCGGGGCGGTTACTCCGAACAGGTCGCAAAGTTCCCATTCGCTCATGGCGGTTGCGCTAATGTCGGTCGGCAAGGTGATGTTGCCGTTGCCGTCCGTTGTGATGATGCTTCGTTTCATGGCTATGCTTGGTTATGGGGTTACACTTCCGAACGATGCGTTCAGCTTGTTGCCGAACGTCGTCAGGTCATTGTCAAGTTTCTGTGTGGTTATCTTCGCATAGATTTGAGTCGTGACAATGTTCGTGTGTCCCAGAACACGGCTCACGCTTTCAATGGGCATCCCCTTGCTAAGAGCCAGTGTTCCAAACGTATGACGTGCGCAATGGTAGGAGATTTGCTTCTCTATTCCGCATTCCGCCATTACCTTTTTCAGTTGTTTGCACATCGTCCAATAGTTGATTTTCCCGAAAACCAGCTTGTCTTCCGACAGATACTTGTACCGTTCGATTATCTGCAAGGGAATATCCAGCAACTTCACTTGGAACGGGACATTTGTCTTGTGCCGTTTCGACAATATCCATTTCTCACCGTTCACCTCCACTATTTCATCCGTTGAGAGTTCTTTCATATCCACGAAAGACAAGGCGGTGAAGCAGGCGAAAATGAACAGGTCTCGCACCAATGCGAGGGTGGGGTTGTCAAACTCGTGCGCCATGATTCTTTTGATTTCGTCCTCTGTCAGATACTCCCGTTCCTTAACATTCGGGCTGATATGGAACTGCGCAAACGGATTTCTCGGTATCAGTCCGTTATAGTGCGCACGCATGACCACGCCTTTCAGCCACATGCAGTTCAGCCAGATGGTGGCGTTTTTCAGTCCCCGTTCAGCCGTAAGATAAGCCGCAAACTCCTTGATGAAGTCGGGTGTAAGTTCCAGCATGGACATATCCGTCCGTCTGTAGAATGACTTGATAAAGGCTGCGACATAGTTCCTTGCCCTTACCATGACCTTGTATGTGCCGATGCTGCGATCTTTGCCGACACGTTTCAGGAAGTTGGCGCAATCCTTGTCAAAAGCCTTTATCAGTGTCTCATACTCGCTTCCTACCCCTTGGTAGGCATTGCGCACCATTTCAGCCGTTACGTATGCCTCTCGGTCGGATATGCGCTGATAGTGCTTGATGATTTGCGCCTTGATGTTGTCCAATGCCAGATTGATGTTCCGTGCTTCGGCACTCTTGCCTTTGGCTCGGTTGCCTTTCGCATCCCAAAGGGTTTTCGGGATGGTCTGCTTGCAACTGAACTGCGCCACAGTACCGTTGATTGTCACTCGTCCCATGATGGGGACAATACCGTCTTTCTCCTTGCTGCCGTTCACGTAGAACAGCACTTTGAATGTACTTCTTGCCATACTCGTTTTTTGTTTGCAAAGTTAAATATCAACGAGTTAGACCTTGATACGCAAATCGGTGACAAACGGTGCAATAGCATCTCCCATATGTTAAATCTTACTCTTTCACGGGTAATGATTTGCAAACCATTCTTCTTCTTAAATCCGCTTTTCTTTGCGTTTTCCGATTTTTCGGCTTGTCATCATTTGACACCGTAACAACTCTGATATTAAGTCGTTTAGCGTCATTTCTCCCGTTTTTCGAGGTTATTCCAGAGATTTTTCGTAATTTTGTATTGATTTCTAGTGAAAAAATAAAGTTGCTTTATCTGTCGCCAAACAGATATTTAAAAGTTACTGTGTTTCATGCAGGAAAATGCGCCAACATTTTCCTGCATGTTTTTCTAAACGGACTTGTGTTTCATCATACTACTTTTTAAAGGGTTAATAAACTTCTATTACCTGTCTCTCGGCATTCACATCACCATCTTCAACAAACTTGAAATGAATATTCGAGGATATTCGGAAGTGCTCCAATATTCGCTCCAAACGTTGTTTGGTAAATGTAGCCGTAAAGGAATTCTGCTTCAATGAAGCCTTTTTCAGAATGAATTCCACATTATATCTTTTGCTCAAACTCTTCAATATATCTTCAAACGGAGTGTTCCTGAAAATCAAGCGTCCGTCCTTCCAACATGTTTCCACGTCTACATTGACTTCTTTCACAACGACCTTTTCCCGCACTATATCATAAATAACCTTTTGCCCCGGTATCATCATTACATTATTCCTCCTGCCATTATTCACATAGGAGAAACTGACTTTACCCGAAACCAAAGTGGTCTGTACCGTCCTGCTCCCTTTGTAAGCCTCTACGTTGAACTCCGTTCCATGTACCACTATCTTGGAATTGTTCAGCGTGCCGACAATGAACTTCTTTTCATCTTTTGCGACAGAAAAGAATGCTTCACCCACCAACTTCACTTCCCTTTTATCATCGGCAAATCGGGAAGGATAGCGCAACGACGACGACGAGTTCAGAACGACTTCCGTTCCATCCGGCAATTCGACAGAAGTAGTCATTCCCGGATTTGTCCTGACTTCCATCATATGTATCTCTTCTTTATCCTTGTCCCAATAAAGGATAGACCACGATACCATCAAAGGGATGAATAAAATGGCGGCCGCCCGTTGCATCCCTCTAAATAATACCTGATACCTATTGACCTTTTTCTGTTTCATCTTACGATGTACATCCTCCAAGGCCTTCTTTACATCCAGCCTGGATGAAATCTGCGCCATGTCCGCCGCCAGACCGAGTGTCTGAACCTGGCGGGCTGTCCTGCGGTTCTCTTCCGATGCTTCCAGCCACTCCTTTATCAGAGCAGTTTCATCCTCCGTTGTCTCTCCTTCATAATACCTGAGAAGCAGGTTCTCCATTCCCTCTCTTTTTACCATAATTTTTATTGCTAGCTTTAATCTAAAGACAAACGGGTGAAAAGAACTCCTAAACAAAAAGCTAAAAATATTTTATATACTTAGATTATAATAGGAAAAAAAGCTATTTTTGCCCAACAATAATGAACCCCCACCCTATGAGAAACATACCATTAGAAGATACATCTTTATTATCCGCCATACAAAAAGGAGATAGAAGTGCTTTTGATGTGTTATTTCAAAAGTACTATTCAGTGCTCTGCACCTACTGCTATCGTTTTGTCCGGTTGGAAGATGCAGAAGAGATTGTTCAGGACGTCATGCTATGGCTTTGGGAAAACCGAGAAAGACCCGTTATCGAATATTCGCTCAAGCAATATCTGTTCAAGGCTGTCTACCATCGTTGCATGACCCGGATTGCCCAAAATGAAGTGAAGCAACGGGCAGACACCGCTTACTATGAACGAATGTTCGCCATGCTGCAGGAGGTGGATATCTATCAAATCAACGAATTAAGCAAGCATATACAAAGGGCCATCAACGAACTGCCGCCTACTTATAGGGAAGCTTTCATCATGCATCGTTTCCAGAATCTGAGTTACAAGGAAGCTGCCGAACTACTCAACGTTTCCCCAAAAACGGTAGACTACCGCATTCAGCAGGCTTTGAAGATTTTAAGGGTCAAGCTGAAAGATTATCTGCCACTGATATTGATGCACCTGCTCACCTCGCATTAAGACCATACATAAGCGGAACGTCCCCTATACCTTGTCGGCTACACACCGGGACTTAGCCCTAAAGAGTATAGGACTGAGAGGTCAAAACATCCGGATGTTTTACCCCAATACATGGGGATGTTTTCACCCAAGACACCCGGATGTATTACCCCAAAACATCCGGGTGTTTTAATGGAAAGGATGCGGATGTTATGACCTCTCAGTATACGGGTCAGACCGGTTCAGTCCTGATGGGAGAGGCACTAAGTCCCTATACATCCCGTATTCATTAATTATTCTAAAAAAAGTTAGGGAAAACTCCGGGCCACCGGTCATATAAGCAAGAAGTAACCCTATTATTATCATAACCTCAAAATGCACGCAATGAGAAAACTGATTATCCTATTGTCGGCGCTGGTGTACGTCATCCATGCACAAGCGCAATTTTCAGTGACAGCCCATCAGGAAGGATGGGACAATATTCCTCCACAAGTACAAAAACCGGGATTTTCCTTTCAGCAATCCGTATTTGCCAATATGGACGGGGACGATGCCCTTGAAGAAGTAATGCTTTTCGGACGTGACAACGGACACTACCCCACTTTCGACCTTTTCAAGGCCTACTATGCAATCGTAGACAACTATACCAAAGAAGTACAATACATTTCCGACGAGATTTATGTCACCGACAAGTACAATCTCCTTGTAGAAGACCGCAACAAGGACGGCATCTCCGAGCTCTACATATCCTACTTCAAAGACGGAAAGTTCAGCGTAGACGAACAAGGTTACAATCTGCGCACCACACGCTGCTACGACCGTATAGAATGGAACCCTACTGGCAAAAACTTTAAATCTTCCGGAAAATGAAAACAAGACTGACACTTATCCTGGTACTCCTTATTTATATAGGAGCTGCCTCGCACACACACGCACAGCAAAAGAAAGTAATCAAAACCATGATGATAGCCGGGCAGGACGGCAGCCATTACTGGCAAGGCGCCTGCGAAGCCATGAAGCAGATATTGGAAAACAGCGGAATGTTCAAAGTGGACTTCGCCTTTACACCCGACTTTGGTGGAGACATCGCTACCTTCAAACCCGATTTCCACCAATATGATTTAATCGTCATCAACTACGGCGGAGCTACATGGACAGAGCCCGTACGCAAGAATTTCGAGAAATACGTTGCCGATGGAGGCGGTGTGGTAGTGATACATTCTTCCGTCGTCCCAATGGCCGACTGGAAAGAATACAACGAGATAATAGGCATGGGGGCATGGGACGGACGAAACGAAAAGGACGGCCCGTATCTGTACTGGAAAGACGGACAATACGTCTACGACTACTCTCCGGGGTATGCCGGCTACCACGGCTTGCAGCACGAAACCGTCATAGAACACCGCGCCCCCCATCATCCTATCCTGCAAGGATTGCCTCCTCAATGGAAACACTTCAAGGACGAGATATATACCCGCCTACGCGGTCCGGTAAGAAACATGGAAATATTGGCAACCGCCTACGAACGCGGACGGCATGAACCGTTGATGTGGACAGTAAGCTACGGGAAAGGGCGCATATTCGTCGACCTCCTGGGGCACTGCGGCAACGACCCGAACATGACTTACTCCATGCGCTGCACCGGTTTCCAGGTGACTTTACTCCGGGGATGCGAATGGGCTGCCACCGGCGCCGTCACCCAAGAAGTTCCCGCAGATTTCCCACTGAAGGATACTTATACATTACGTCCGGAGTTCAAGGCTCCTTTTCATGCTTACCCTGAAACCAAACACTGAATACCATGAAATACATCATCCGAACACTGCTGCTGGCATGCTGCTGCATGCAGGCACAAGCACAAGCTCCGTGGAAACCCGATACGGAACTGGAGAAACAATTACAGCAAAGCAATCATGTGCACCGCATAATGAAAGCTAATCCCGCACACGCCGGACTGACGCGGTGGGAAAAGAAAGAGGTATTGAAAAGCAGGGTACTCCCTCTGGCCGAAGATTTCGGCGCTCTGCGCCATACCGGACCCGGAACCATACATGTAGACCGTAAAGTCACTGTCTCAGGCAAAGGAAGTGTCCGTCTGGACACTCCTGCCTCCCTGGGCAAGAAGAATCCAACAAACCGGAATTACGCCACCCCGAAGATTATCCGTCCCCTCGACCGGGAAGACTTGCGGGAATACAACCGCTTTTCCGTTTGGGTATATGTGGATGCACCGGGCGTTTATCTGACCTTTGCCGGATTCACCCTATACAATGAAGGGGAGAAAATCATGCCGACTCCCGGACGCTTTGAAGGACAACACTTCGAGACTGTCTATCCCAACAAATGGCAGCACATCATATGGGAAATACCGGACCTATACCGTGATTGTGTCACAGGCTTTTCGGTAAACATCATGCTGGCAGGTGCTCCTGCAGGAGCCAGCGAACACATGAGCCTATACATAGACGACATGCGCATCGAAAAGGTAGAAGCGGAAAACAGCCGGGGATTCGACCTGCGAAAAGATGCAATGGCCTACTGCCACAGCGGATACAAGCCGGGAGCACGCAAGCAGGCTTTGGTGCAGCACGTACCGGAAAGGACTTTCAGCCTACACGATGCCGCCACGGGACAAACCGTTTATCAAGGTAAGGCCAGTCCTCTGAATCAAGACAAGAAGCAGGACAAAGGATTTCTTGTGCTGGACTTCAGCAGTTTCAATACGCCCGGACAATACTTCCTCTCCATCGGTGATGTACAATCAAAGCCTTTCCCCATCGGAAATGATGCCTACCTGTCTACCGCCTGGCACACGCTGAACTTCTTCTTTTCCGAACGTTGCGGTTTCGACCAGCCCGGCATTCATCAGGAATGCCATCAGGATGTATTCGCCTATCATCCCGACGGACGGAGCATGAGTATTGCCGGAGGATGGCACGATGCAGCCGACCTGACTCAAGGAACGGGAAATACAGCCGAATCGTGCATCGCCCTCCTCGAAATGGCCGGTGCCGTACAAGGCAAAGACAGTATCTTCTACGAACGCCTGCTGGAAGAGGCACGCTGGGGAGTGAACTGGATTCTGCGTACCCGCTTCGGTGACGGCTACCGACTGGGCGGACTGATTATCGGCATTTGGACAAAGAATATCCGTGGTGACAAAGACGACATGCAGACAGAAGCACGAAATACACCTACGGACAATCTGAAAGCCGCTTCCAGTTGCGCACTCGCCGCCCCTCATTTTGAAAAGAAAGACCCGGTATTTGCACGGTGGTGCCGGAACAGTGCCATTGAGGACTTCCAATTCGCCATCGACCTGCTGGATACACAAAGGACGGAACAGAACGAAACCGAACTTTATGCCCTTGCCACCGTCACAGCCATGCGTTTGTACCGCCTTACACAAGATGTTTACTATCTGGACTGGGCAACCCGGCTGGCACGTACCGTCATGGCAGGCCAACAATTGGAAAAGCGTACCGACTGGAAAATCCCCCTGCGAGGTTTCTTCTATGAATCTTCCCGGAAAAAGCGTATTCTGGCCTATTATCACCAAAGCCAAGAGCACTTGATGGCCGAAGGACTCTCTATGCTACTGACAGATGCCCCCACCCATCCGGACGCCCCGTTGTGGCAGGCATCTTGTGAAGCCTATGCAGACTATCTACGCGGGGTTTCACAACTGATTGAGCCGTATGGCATACTGCCAAGCGCCGTATACGAGGTGGATAATACCGATTATAAGAATCTGTACCATGAAGGCGAGCAGGTAGGGCTTCCCAGTCTGGAAGAATACAATGCACAAGTGCGCAACGGTATCCCTCTCTCAAAGAACTTCTACCTGCGCCGTTTCCCCGTTGCCTACCAGTTCAGGGGATTCCACGCTGTTGTCATGGGTAAAGCCAAAGCAGCCTTTATTCTTGCACGCCTATTCAATGATAAAGCGTTAAGGGATATTGCAACCCGCCAGGTAGAATACATATTAGGCTACAACCCGTTTGCCATGAGTACCGTTTATGGAGACGGATATGACTACCCGCCACTTTACGGAGCCTATGCCGGAGATGTGGTGGGAGCTGTACCCGTAGGAATCGAAACATTCGAAAATGAGGACGAACCCTACTTCCCGATGCAAAATAACTGCACTTACAAGGAAATCTGGACACACACCACCGCACGCCTAATGTGGTGCGTAGCAGAACTATTCAAATAAACAGTTCATTATACCGCTAAAAAAAGCTCCGGAGTTGAAGGTTCCGGAGCTTTTTCTCTGTTTTTATGTGACGGACAGTTATGCCTTTTTCAATGCTGCAATACTTTCCTTGAGAGATTTGATGATACTTTCAGCATCTGCCTGCTTCTTGCGTTCCATCTCAAGAACGGCGGCAGGAGCATTATTCACAAACTTCTCGTTACCCAGTTTCTTCAGCACACCCTGCAAGAATCCTTCCTTATGCTTCAGTTCGGCCTCCATACGGGCTATCTCGGCTTCCACGTCAATCATGTTACCCAAAGGTACGGCATATTCCGTAGTACCTACCATGAAGGAAGCAGCACCGTCGGCCTTGTTCTCCACCACATTGATGGACGAAAGGTTACACATTTTCGTAACAACCGCGTTGAACGCCACAACCGGATTCTCACCGATAACCTGCAACTCAAGTACCTCTTTTTGGGCGATGTTCTTCTGCAAACGGATGGAACGGATATTGCTGATAACCTCTTTCACCACTTCAAACTCCCGGATGATATCCTCATCTACCAATGCCGACATTGACAACGGGCTTACCATCAAGCTCTCACCGTCTGTACGGTCGCAAAGATGCTGCCACAACTCCTCTGTAATAAATGGCATGAACGGATGGAGCAGATGCAACAAGTTATCAAAGAAACCGATAGTTGCTTCATACACTTTCCGGTTAATGGGCTGGCCGTATGCCGGTTTAATCATTTCCAGATACCAGGAAGAGAATTCGTCCCAGAACAGTTTGTAAACAGCCATCAGCGCTTCACTCAAACGGTACTTGCTAAACAAATCAGCCACTTCGGCAGCTACTTCATTCTGCTTGGCCTCAAACCAGCGTACTGCCAGTTCTGAAGCTTCCGGTACCGGAACTTCCACACTGACTTCCCAACCTTTAATCAGACGGAAAGCGTTCCATATCTTATTATTGAAGTTACGTCCTTGCTCACACAATGCATCGTCAAAGAGGATGTCGTTTCCGGCAGGAGCTGAAAGCATCATGCCCATACGTACACCGTCGGCACCGTATTTCTCAATCAAATCCAGCGGGTCGGGAGAATTACCCAACGACTTGGACATCTTACGTCCCAGCTTGTCACGGACAATACCCGTAAAGTAAACGTTCTTGAACGGCATCTTGCCTTCGTACTCATAGCCTGCCATAATCATACGGGCTACCCAGAAGAAGATAATGTCCGGACCGGTCACCAAGTCGCTGGTAGGATAATAGTAGTTTATCTCCTCGTTACCCGGATTGTTGATACCGTCAAACAAAGAGATGGGCCACAACCAGGAGGAGAACCAAGTATCCAGGCAGTCCTCATCCTGACGAAGGTCTTCCAGTTTAAGGTCTGCATTACCCGTTTTCTCTTTTGCCAATGCCAAGGCTTCTTCGGGAGTGGCAGCCACTACATAACCACCTTCCGGCAAAAAATAAGCAGGAATGCGATGCCCCCACCACAACTGGCGGCTGATACACCAGTCCTTGATATTTTCCAACCAGTTCTTGTACGTATTCTTATATTTGGCAGGATAGAACTTCAACTCATCATTCATCACCGGCGGCAAAGCCATGTCGGCAAAGTGCTGCATCTTCAAGAACCACTGCATGGAAAGCTTCGGTTCGATGGGCACATTGGTACGTTCGGAGAAACCTACCTTGTTGGTATAGGCTTCCACTTTTTCCAGCAATCCGGCAGCAGCCAGGTCCTTCTCAATCTGCTCGCGCACATCGAAACGGTCCATGCCGATATACAAGCCGGCAGCTTCACTAAGCGTTCCGTTATCATTGAAGATGTCGATGCTCGGCAGGTTATACTTTTCACCCAGCATGTAGTCGTTCACATCGTGGGCAGGAGTTACCTTCAGACAACCGGTACCGAACTCTATATCTACGTAATCGTCCTCGATAACCGGAATAACACGTCCTACCAACGGAACGATCACCTTCTTACCCTTCAACCAAGTATTCTTGGGGTCATTCGGATTGATACACATGGCAGTATCTCCCATGATGGTTTCGGGACGGGTGGTAGCAACCACTGCATAACGTCCTTCGGGGTCACCTTCTACCATGTACTTCAGATAGTACAGCTTGCTGTGTTCTTCCTTGTAGATAACTTCCTCGTCACTAAGAGCGGTCAGCGCCTTCGGGTCCCAGTTCACCATACGGACACCACGGTAAATCAAACCTTTGTTATACAAGTCGACAAAAACCTTGAGCACGCTTTCACTACGTTTCTCATCCATTGTGAAAGCTGTACGGTCCCAATCGCAGGAAGCACCCAGCTTGCGAAGCTGCTTCAAGATGATGCCACCATGTTCATCCGTCCATTCCCAAGCGTGTTTCAAGAATTCGTCGCGGGTAAGGTCCGTCTTCTTGATGCCTTGTGCGGCAAGCTTGTTCACCACCTTGGCCTCGGTAGCAATGGAAGCATGGTCGGTTCCCGGCACCCAGCAGGCATTCTTGCCTTCCATGCGGGCACGACGTACCAGAATATCTTGTATGGTATTATTAAGCATGTGTCCCATGTGCAACACACCAGTGACGTTGGGGGGCGGGATGACGACGGTGTAAGGCTCACGACCATCGGGTTTCGAACTGAATAATTTGTGGTCCAACCAATACTGGTACCACTTTCCCTCCACGTCAGCGGGATTGTACTTACTTGCTAATTCCATGTTTTTAAATCTCTATAATTAATTTATTGCGAATAACGGGGACAAAATTAATGAATTAAAATTTAAATATATATTTTTGTCCCTACAAAACAGTATATAAAATGAGGGGGAAGCTAAAAATCCGGTATGTCATATTAATCGTGTTACTGTCTATCACATGGGCAACACAGCTCATACCAAGTTTGGGAGAAGTATATGCGCAGTCTGTATATCCGGTAATCTCCCATATTCTGTCCTCCTTTTCAAAATTCATACCTTTTGCCATAGGCGACTTGTTTATTTTCCTCAGCATCATCGGACTCCTTTTCAATCCCATCAGGGCACGCTATATTCAGAAAAAGAAGTGGAAACAGATTCTGCTGAACGAGATGGAATACTTGCTGTGGATATACGTATGGTTCTATCTGGCATGGGGACTGAACTACTCACAGAAAGATTTCTACGGCAGGACAAACATACCTTATACTGCCTATACTCCCGAAATCTTCCGGACATTTGTATACAACTATATCGACAAACTGAACACTTCTTATACGGACATTACTTCTATTGACGAACCATTGGTCTGCCGGGAAAGCGTATACGGATACAACCAAATCAGTGATACGCTGGGGGTACACCGCCCTCCTCACTCTTCTCCACGTGTAAAAACCATGCTTTTCACCCCGTTCATTTCCATGGTCGGTGTTACGGGAAGCATGGGACCCTTCTTCTGCGAATTTACACTGAACGGTGATTTGCTCCCGTCGCAATATCCCGCTACTTATGCCCACGAGCTGGCCCACCTGCTGGGTATCACCAGCGAGGCTGAAGCAAACTTTTACGCTTATCAGGTCTGTACCCGTTCGCAAGTGAAAGAGATTCGTTTCAGCGGGTATTTCTCCGTACTCTCACATGTGCTGGGTAGCGCCCGCCAACTGATGAGCGAAGAAGAATACGCAGAGCTTTTCAGCCGGATACGTCCTGAAATCATAGAACTGGCCCAAAAGAACCAGCAATACTGGATGGAAAAATACAGTCCGCTCATCGGGGACATTCAAAACTGGATTTATGACTTGTACCTGAAAGGAAACAAGATTCAAAGCGGACGCAAGAACTATTCGGAAGTAATAGGCTTGCTTATCTCATACGAAGAATGGAAAAACTAAATTTCAAAACCATGCATACAAGAAAAGAACAGATGGAAGCCTTCGGCCGCTTCCTCGACATACTCGACGAACTGCGCGAGAAATGTCCCTGGGACCGCAAGCAGACCAATGAAAGTCTGCGCCCCAATACTATCGAAGAGACTTATGAACTTTGTGACGCCTTGATGCGCGATGATAAGAATGACATCTGCAAAGAGTTGGGCGATGTGCTGCTGCATGTAGCTTTCTACGCAAAAATAGGCTCCGAAACCGGTGATTTCGATATGAAAGACGTATGCGACCGTCTTTGTGAGAAACTTATCTTCCGCCATCCCCATGTCTTCGGTGATGTAAAGGCCGAAACCGCAGGTCAGGTTTCTGAAAACTGGGAACAGTTGAAGTTAAAGGAAAAAGATGGAAACAAGACAGTATTGAGCGGTGTACCCGCCGCCCTACCCTCACTCATTAAGGCCTATCGTATCCAGGACAAGGCCCGCAATGTAGGATTTGACTGGGAGGAACGCGAGCAAGTGTGGGATAAGGTAAAAGAAGAAATCCAGGAATTCCAGGCTGAAGTCGCCCATATGGATAAGGAGAAAGCTGAAGCCGAATTCGGCGATGTCATGTTCAGCCTCATCAATGCTGCCCGCCTCTACAAAATCAATCCGGACAATGCACTGGAACGCACCAACCAGAAGTTCATCAACCGATTCAACTATGTAGAAGCACACAGCATCAAGGAGGGTAAAAATCTCCATGACATGACACTGGAAGAAATGGATAAGCTATGGAATGAAGCGAAAGCACTGGAAAAAGAAAGCAAACAAGATGATTCTTCTAAAGGTCAGGTTTAACTGGCTAAAGTAGAGGTTTAGGGAACTAAAGTAGAGGTTTAGCAAGGCTAAAACGAGGTATCTCTCATTAACAAAAGAAGGTTGCTCACACCATCGTGGCAACCTTCCTTATTTGTAATTCATTCACTACTCATTTTTTCCCTTGCGGTCTTCGCTGGGGGCCATCTCCCTTTTTATGCATGCCTTTCAGCAGTTCACGATGGAAACGCATTTCAGCTCTTTGCACCAGATAAATCTTTTTACAAGACAATATCTTCTTGAATTTATCAAAGTAGGTCTTGTCCAACCGGTCAGAAGCAATACGGGCATCATACACACCTTCCATAATTTCCTCATACTGGGCTTCGGTTGTTTTTTCATCTTTCCCTTGCCGGAGCAATTTCCAAGCCTCGTCATTCAACTGCTTTTTCCGGTCTTGCAATTCAAAATACAATGGGAAGAACTTAGCTGCTTCCTCACTCGTCAGCCCGGCTTTCTCCGTTATAAACGCTTTTTGTTTGGCACGAAACTCTTCGGGTGACAGATGCTGATCACATCCATCACTAGCCCAAAGCAGGGGCATCATGCCACATATCATAACCAATAAAACAATCAGTCTTTTCATTTTTAAATAGTTGAGTGTTGTTACCTTATTCTGCATCAGAGTCTGCCAAATAAACATACAATGAATAATCATCCAGCATGGAATTCTCTACGGCCATATTAATATATTCCATTTCTGTTTCCGTATCATCAGCAGCCATACGCTCTACAGATGGAGTATACTCCGAAGAAGCCACGCGGATAATCAATGCCGCACCTATAAACATGGCGGTCATATACAACCAAGGCTTTACCTTCTGCCACATTGTAGGCTCTGTCTGTACAGCAGTGAGTTTTTCTTTTTCGGGAAGCCGGTTCATTACCTCTGAAGTAAGATTCTCAAAGTAGCCGTCAGGAACGCGGAAAGGATTTTCCGTCCCTATCTTTTTCAGTATTTTATCTTCTTCTTTCATAAGCTTTCTCCTTTCTGTTTAATTAGACATTGTTTTGTGGCAAAGGTTTAATATTCCTCACCCAAAAACTTTTCTATTTTCTTCACGGCATGGTGATAAGAAGCCTTCAAGGCACCTACGGAAGTACCGAATATATCAGACATCTCTTCGTATTTCATTTCCTGGTAATACTTCAAATTAAACACCATACGTTGTTTTTCCGGCAAGGCAAGCAAGGCTTTTTGCAAAGCCATCTCTGCTTTATCACCGGAGAAGTAAGGATCACTTTCAAGCTTTTGAAGTGCATCTGCCTCGGGATCATCCAAAGATACTGTGGAAGCAGCCCGTTGTTTGTTCAGAAAAGTGAGGCATTCATTCAAGGCTATGCGATAGAGCCAGGTAGAGAGTTTAGCCTCTGCCCGAAAATAATCTATATTGGTCCATGCCTTAATGAAAGTATTCTGAAGTAAATCATTGGCATCTTCATGAGAGAGGACCATACGACGAATCTGCCAATACAGCTGCTCGCTATATTGGGCAACAATCATCTCAAATCCCCGCTTTTGTGTGCTTTCTTCTTGCAGAAGGGCCAACACTTCTCGTTCATTATAGGAAGGGGTCATAAATTTCTATTCGCATTTGTTATTTTAGACTGCCAAAGATAATGCAAACCGAAAGCAGAACAAAATGAACGAGTTCATTTTTTATGTCGAGGTGCAGTTATCTTCGCACTTGTGCAAAGATACGAAAAGTTTAATTCATACCGATACACAAAGTGTTTCTTTGGCAAGCTGAGTATCCGGAAAAATAGCGGATGCTTCTTGAAGTAAGATATTTTCATCTTCATATCGTGCCGAAAAATGTCCTATCAACAACTTCTTCACCTCAGCCCTCCTGGCTATTTCAGCCGCTTGTGCAGCAGTTGTATGAAATGTTTCTTTAGCACGCGGTGCATCCTCATTCGCAAATGTCGCTTCATGAAAAAGCAAGTCAACTCCTTTTATCTGCTCTACGATAGAAGGAAGATAGATGGTATCCGAGCAATAGGCATAACTGCGGGACGGAGCAGAAGGGCGGGTCAACAAGTTGTTGGAAACAGTTTTTCCCTCCGGTGTCACGTAATCGGCCCCATTCTTTATACGATTCAATTCGTATACCGGCACTTGGTAGAAATCGACCATTTCACGGATAATATGGTTAGGACGCTGCTTTTCTGCAAACAAAAAGCCACAACACGGCATACGATGACGCAAAGGAATGGTAGTAACCGTCAACGAACGGTCTTCATAAATCAGCATCGGTTCTTTCGTATCAAACTCATGGAAAAGGACCTTGTACGTCATCTGTCTATTAAAAAAGTCCAGCATAGGTGTCAGCAATGTTTCCAGCCCTTTTGGAGAATGGATATGCAACTCGGCTGTACGTCCTAAAAGGTTTAGTGTAGAAATCAGTCCCAATAAGCCAAAACAATGGTCTCCATGCAAGTGAGAGATAAAGATATGATTCAAACGTGAAAACTTCAGATGTGATTTACGGAACTGCAACTGTGCCCCTTCCCCACAATCAATCATAAACAGCTTGTCGCGCACGTTCACAATTTGAGACGTAGGGAAATGACGTGTTGTGGGTAAAGCGGAACCACAACCAAGAATATGTAACTCAAACTTTTCCATTCCAAACCTTCCGAACTGATTTCTACTCCTTGATTTATAGAAGAGCCTTTATCTCTGAAATTCCAAAGGATATTTCAAAAGTTTCTCTAGATTTATTCCCTTTATACAGATAGCCCACCCCTTTATCACACTTCACACATACTTCCAAGAACATGCGCAAGGCTGGATCGGAGGAATTCAAAGAGTTCTTCACATTTGCCTTCATCTGTTCTGCATTTTCCTTCAAAGCAGACATCTGTACTACAGATTCGTCAATCGTATAATGATACAGCACCTTATCCGACTCGATTGTCAGTTTATTGAGCAAAGTGGCTTCATCCACCTGCATCGGGCATGATACGTTGGTCATCTTCACTTGCTCTTCCAATTTCTTCTTATCACTGCTTTCAGCAGCTGAACCGCCATTCAATATATCTTTCAAGTCTTGAGTAGTCAGATAACACTCCACTTCGTTACCGGATGTCTTTCCTTTATAGATGAACTTCATACCGGAATCAGTACCGACAACCAAATCCAGCATCTCTTTAATAGCCCCTTGTGGATTACCCAACATAACAGTCACAGCAGACTTCATTGCATCGGGATTCTTTTTCAAAGCATCTATATCGAGGAAACTTTCATTCATAAGCAGCACATATACCACATCCGCCCCATCAAAAGTAATGCTGGATATTTCGCCGGAAGCTCCCATATCCATGGGACATTGTTTGTTGGCAGCCGCGATAGCCAGCTTGAGTTTAGACTTCTGGCCGCATGCGGTTAGTAACATCAGTGACAGGCAAGTGAACAACACCGTCTTCCCTACATTTTTGAACATGTTTTTCATAATAAATGAAAATAAATTATTGAATATTTCTATGATTACAAGAGCAACCACCCTGCAAAGATAAACATTTATGGAAAAACCATCCTTAATTCCATAAAATTCTATTGACAAATCATAAAAAAGAAGGGCACTTGTTTACGCAAGTACCCTTCCTTCATTTATAGAATGGAGTAATTATTTCTTTCCAGCTTCCATCTGTTCCTTCAAGGCAGCCAAAGCATCGATGTCACCCAGAGTAGTAGATGCAGCCTGGTTTTGGATAGCAGGAGCAACGTCTTCTCTCTTACCGGTTGACTTCTTAGTAGCAGCCTTCTTTTCAGCTCTTTCTTCTGCCTTTGCAGCATCTTCAAAGATACGGCTGTGAGAAAGGATAATACGCTTAGCATCCTTATTGAACTCAATTACCTTGAATTCAAGCTTCTCGTCCAACTGAGCTTGTGAGCCGTCTTCCTTAACGAGGTGCTTCGGAGTAGCGAAACCTTCTACACCATAAGGCAGAGCAACTACAGCACCCTTATCCAGCATTTCGATAATAGTACCTTCGTGTACAGAACCTACTGTAAATACAGTTTCAAATACATCCCAAGGATTTTCTTCGAGTTGCTTGTGGCCAAGGCTCAAGCGACGGTTTTCCTTGTCGATTTCCAGAACTTGTACGTCGATGTCTGCACCAATCTGAGTGAATTCAGACGGATGTTTAACCTTCTTCGTCCAAGACAGGTCAGAGATGTGAATCAAGCCGTCAACACCTTCTTCGATTTCAACGAATACACCGAAGTTAGTGAAGTTACGAACTTTTGCAGTGTGCTTGCTGCCGATAGGATACTTCTCTTCGATAGTTTCCCAAGGATCAGACTTCAGCTGTTTGATACCCAAAGACATCTTACGCTCTTCACGGTCCAAAGTCAGGACTACTGCCTCAACTTCGTCACCTACCTTCATGAAGTCCTGTGCAGAACGCAAGTGCTGTGACCAAGACATTTCAGATACGTGAATCAGACCTTCAACACCCGGAGCGATTTCGATGAATGCACCGTAGTCAGCCATAACTACAACTTTACCCTTCACGTGGTCGCCAACTTTCAGGTTAGCATCCAATGCATCCCAAGGATGTGGAGTGAGTTGCTTCAAGCCGAGAGCGATACGCTTCTTCTCATCATCAAAGTCAAGGATAACAACGTTGAGTTTCTGGTCGAGTTCAACCACTTCTTTCGGATCGCTGACACGGCCCCAAGAAAGGTCTGTGATGTGAATCAAACCGTCTACGCCACCCAGGTCGATAAATACACCATAGGAAGTGATATTCTTAACGGTACCTTCGAGAACTTGTCCTTTTTCGAGTTTACCGATGATTTCCTTCTTCTGTTGTTCCAGTTCGGCTTCGATAAGAGCCTTGTGGGAAACAACCACATTCTTGAATTCCTGGTTGATCTTAACAACCTTGAATTCCATTGTTTTGCCAACGAATACATCGTAGTCGCGGATAGGCTTCACGTCGATTTGAGAACCCGGCAAGAATGCTTCGATACCGAATACGTCCACAATCATACCACCCTTAGTGCGGCACTTGATGTAACCCTTAATAATTTCTTCATTTTCAAGAGCAGCGTTTACGCGGTCCCAAGAACGAGTAGCACGTGCTTTTTTGTGTGACAGAATTAACTGTCCTTTCTTGTCTTCCTGATTTTCAATGTATACTTCTACAGTATCACCTATTTTCAAATCTGGATTGTAACGGAATTCATTTAAAGGAATGATACCGTCTGATTTGTAGCCGATATTGACAACTACTTCGCGTTTGTTCATTGCAATAACAGTACCGTCTACAACCTCGCGGTCGTTTACTTTGTTCAGCGTACCGTCATAAGCTTTTTCAAGATCTTCGTGGCTCATGCTGGTTACAGCTTCGCCGTTTTCATAAGCATCCCAGTTGAAATCTTCAACAGGAGTGATGTTTTTTAAATTTTCCATTAATAAAATTGTTAAAATTCTCAGTTAATTACGTTAGACATTATATTGTTTATCTAATTTCGGGCGCAAAGATACAACAAAATACTGAAACACAAACAAGTTTGCTGAAATTTCTTGCTGATTAAAATTTAAATGGGATATAATCGTTGTTTTTAATTTATGTTTGTACATTTGTAGAAATTTAACCTATTAAAATATGGTAGCGTTCATTTTAGTTTGTTTCTACTTTTAGGTTTTTTATGGGAGATAAGAAAGAGGAAAAGTTTGGAAAAGGAGTTCGTTAAGAAGAAAAATAAGGTGTGTTCCGTGAAAGAATTTTCGGATACCATATTGTATAATGTGGATGCATATATAATTTGGGTTGATCGGAATTTTTTGGTTGAAAAGACCAATTACTATAATTTGAATAATACTTCTGAAAGATAAGCGGAAAGTAATGTCCAGAGGCTTTAACGGTTATTTGTTCAAGCCTCTGAACAAAGAAGCTTTGTTTAATATGCTTCGCCAAATGGATATTTAATCTTCCAAAGAGTAATCAATGGTGGTTACAACACGGATACGTTTGATGTAAGGAGTATTGGCATCACGATCCTCGATACTGAATTGTCCCTGATAAGCTCTTTTTATCTTACCAAGTTCGCTGTCCGAGTCCTTGGCGAATTTAATAGCTGCCGCCCGTGCGTTTTTAGTTGCTTCCTCTATCATTTGAGGCTTGATGTCGTTTAAACCGGTATAGTCATATTGCACATTGTAACGATAATCTCCACCGGTAATAGCGATACCTTGCTTTAAGAGTTCGCTTTGTTCGCTGATCATCTTTCTCACCAGATCTACTTTAGTTGAAGTAACCGTGATGACAGAGGTCACATTATAGCGGAAGGGAACTGAATTATTATTATAACGTTCAGCTTGCATGTCTATAATTTCCGGTGCATTGATACTGATTTCGTTTTCAGTGATTCCTTTCTGTTTCAAGAAGCCGACAATTGTTTGGTTGGTTGTATTTATTTTGTTATATAAGGTCGGGAGATCATTTCCCAGGTCTTTATACATTAAAGGCCAAGTTACTTTATTAGCTGGCACCTCCATTTCTGCCAGACCTTTCACATTCACTACTCTGTCTTTACCAGAGAAAGTGTCCAATCCCTGTTTGATAAAATACCCCATCACCAACATGCCTATAGCAAGGATGACGGCTTCTTGTTTCCAACTTTTCATACTTCAGTCGTTTTTAGTGATACAATTATTTGTTTTGTAAGCGTCAAATGCCTTTTTAACAGAGCCCTGTTCTTGCAGCAATTGTTTTGCTTCTGCTTTATTAATATGTAATTCGTCAATTAGCATTTGTACTCCTCGGTCTACTAGTTTTTGATTGCTGAGTTGCATGTTTACCATCCGGTTTCCTTTTACTCTGCCTAGTTTTATCATGACGGTGGTACTTATCATATTCAGTATCATTTTTTGCCCTGTGCCGCTCTTCATGCGCGAGCTGCCTGTGATAAATTCCGGACCGACTATCATTTCGATGGGTATATCTGCTACATTCGAGAGTGGAGAGTTTGGATTGCTGCTGATGCTTGCTGTTAATATTCCGTGTTCTCTCGCTTTTTGCAGCGCTCCTATAACATAAGGAGTTGTTCCCGATGCCGCTATGCCTATCAGGATGTCTTTATTTGTGATGTGATGCTTTTGTAGTTCCATCCAGCCTTTTTGACTATTATCTTCAGCACTTTCTACAGGATGTTTCAAAGCTTGTTCACCACCGGCTATAATACCTATGACACAGGTATCAGGCATACCGAAAGTCGCTGGAATTTCAGAAGCGTCCAATACTCCTAGGCGTCCACTGGTTCCGGCTCCCAAATAGAATATGCGTCCTCCTTGATGCATACGTTCTACTATTTCATTTACTAGTTTTTCAATTTGTGGTATGCAGGCATGAACAGCTGAGGCTACTTTCCGGTCTTCTTCGTTGATACCTTCCAGTAACTCTCTGACGGATTTTTGTTCCAAATCCTCATGTATGGACGGTTGTTCGGTTATTTTTATAAAATTCATACTTCGAAATGATAATCCTTTAATCCTTCCAGTGGACTTTTTAAAACTTTTCCGATGGACACATTCAGTCTTAGAGCTGCTTCTTTTACTTCTTCTTGAAAGTAAAATGCAATAGAACCTGTAAAATGTACAAGAATATCATGATATTCGTATTGCATTACATTACGGGTGAAGAAATCAGTGAAGCAGGAAATTAATAAATTCTGCATCTCTGGTCTATGCTTGTGGGCGAAAAGAAAAGGAGTCAGACCCGCCAGAAAGCGGTTGGCTAAGGGCTGTCGGTATACTTTATCTAAAATCAGTGCTGGGGTCAAATCGTATTCTTTAAGGAAATCTCGGCAAATGTCATCGGGAAGTTGGTGTTTCAGGAAGTCACCTACCAGACGTTTCCCTAATACGGCTCCGCTACCTTCATCTCCTAAAATATACCCTAACGGAGAAATATTAGCTGTTATTTTTTCCCCGTCATAAAAACAAGAGTTGGATCCGGTTCCTAAAATACATGCAATCCCTGCCGTTTTACCACATAGGGCGTGGGCGGCACCTAACAAGTCACTTTCGACAAGGATATTTGCTTTGGGGAAGTTCTGCGCCAAAGCTGTTTTCACTATATTCGTTTTTTCGGGAATACATCCTGCACCATAGAAATAAATAGTTGTAAATTCAGTGGTGTCTCCCAACTGGGGAGTTAGTGTGGAGGCAATCACTTCTTTTATTTCATCAACTGATTGGTGGAAGGGGTTGATACCTCCTGTTCGAACTGTCCTGCTGTTTGTCTTGGTGTTACCCAGACACCAGTCTGTTTTGGTAGAACCACTATCTGCTATTACTATCATATCGGATAATAAGATGATTATTAGTCTTACAAAAATAGTATAAATTTATCCGATATCCATTGTTTTCCGTATTTATTTGTCGGGCTCTTATATTATTTTAGTAACTCTGTTTCTATATTTAATTTGATGTACAAATAGTTATAATTTTAGTCTGGTGTTCGATTTCTACCCAATTTTGACCAATTTTTCAATAAAGTGTATCTGTTTTGCTGCTATTTTTGTGTATTCGAATTTTTAGGTATGAAACTATGAAACACAATTTATGCCGGACACTTCTGCTTTTTGCCGGAGTATTCCTCTTTGCAACTATAGATGCACATTTTAAGACTACTCCTCAGTCACCTGTTCATATTACTGAAACCGACGAACTGGTTTATAAATCGTATCCTAACGGCGATCGGATACCTGATTTTTCTTTTTGTGGTTATCGCCAATCTGAGTATCCCATTCCTTGGGTGGATGCAAAAGTATATGTTCCTGTCGTGGATGGAGATGCAACCGGTCTTATTCAGCAGGCATTGAATTATGTAGCCTCTCTTCCTATGGAACCGGATGGTTTCAGAGGTGCAGTTCAGTTAGCTCCCGGTAACTATGAATTGAAAGGTAAACTTTTGATGCGGGCTGACGGAGTGGTTCTCCGTGGTAGCGGATGCCATAAAAATGGAGGAACGGTTTTACGTGCATTGGGACCGATGAAAGATGAATTGATTCGTGTTTTGGGTTATAATAATGCGAAAACGGAAGACACTATTCATATTGCCGGGCAGTATGTACCTGTAAATGCTACGGTTATTCCTTTGAAACAAACTGCAACATTGAAGGTGGGAGATAAAATACGCATTGTCCGTCCATCAACAGCCGGATGGCTTTCGGTGCTTGGTACGGATAGATTGGGCAATGAACAGGAATATAATTTCTCGAAATGGACTCCCGGTCGTCATGATATGGTGTGGGAGCGTACTGTGGTTGCTGTTACCTCTGAAAGTATTACCATAGATGTACCATTGACCATGAGCCTTGATCCCAAGTATGGTGGTGGGTATATTTTACCTCTTTCATGGACTGGGAGGATTAATAATGTCGGAATAGAGAATTTGTGTTGCGATTCTGAATATGATCATACTAATTTGAAAGATGAGAACCATCGTTGGCAGGCAATTACCTTCAATCATGTGAAAGATGGATGGGTACGAAGAGTGGAGGCTCATCATTTTGCAGGTTCGGCGGTAATGGTATTGGAGGGAGCGATGCAGGTGACTGTGGAGGATTGTAAATTTCTGCATCCCGTGTCCGAGATAGCCAACCATAGGCGTTATGCTTTTCATACTTTGGGACAACTAACTCTTTTTCAGCGTTGTTATTCTGAAGAGGGGTACCGTGATTTTACAGTTGGGGTTGCCGTACCTGGACCTAATGCTTTTGTACAATGTCATTCCGAACGGCCTTATAGTTTCAGTGGATCTACTGGTGGCTTCTCTAATGGTATTTTGATGGATAAAATAACGGTGTCAGGAGGAATTATTCAATTGGGTTATCGGGATATGGCAGATCAGGGAGCCGGTTGGGTGGCGGCTAACTCTATGTGCTGGCAGGGACGAGCTTCACAGACTCATTGTGTTACTCCTCCTACAGCTCATAATTGGGCTTATGGAATGTGGACGCAACCTTTTGGTAATGGCCATTATGAATTGTCGCATACTTTTGTCAAGCCGGAAAGTTTTTTTTATGCTCAACTGGCGGCTCGTATGGGTAAATCTTCAATGGAAGAAAAGAAAATATTTGTGTACACTACTGATGAAACTACGAAGCCAACTCCCGAGTACGCTCATTGGATGTCTGTACAGTCATTAAAACCGGATATGCGAATGGATGTATGGATAGACAGTATGATAGTGAAATATCCTTTGGAGATAACCCAGAATAATGCTCCTCTTTTAAACGAAGTGAACTGGCGGCCTGAAAAAGAGAAGCATGTGGTCATGGCAGAACCTTTACAAGTGAAAAATGGCTGGATTGTGCGGGGAAATCATATTCTCATTAACGGAACTTATTTTCGCAAGAATATTCCCGGTACTACAGGATGGCAGGGCAAAGGATCACTCAGTCAGTTTGTTCCGGGACGCACCGGTACGGGATATACCGAAGAGCCAGATAGTGTTGCGCAAGTATTATTGCTTTCGGGAGCACATGTGCTTCATCATCGTACAGGATTGTGGTATGAGCGTCGTCGTAATGATCATGAGCGGAATATGCATGCTGATGCTGAAGTTTGGGCTCCTTTTAATGAAATGCCTTATAGCCGTAGCGGGCAGGGGGAAGCTCAGGATCGCTTAAGCAAATATGATCTGAATAAATTCAATCCTTGGTATTGGAATCGTTTGAAGCGATTTGTAGATGTGGCGGATCGAGACGGACTGGTTTTGTTACATGATCATTATAACCAGCACAATATCATAGAAGAAGGAGCACACTGGTGTGATTATCCTTGGCGCTCTGCTAATAATATAAATCAGTTGGGATTTGCGGAAAAGACTGTTTTTTCGGGGGACAAGAGAGTGTATATGGCAGAACAGTTCTATGATATTACTCGTCCGGTTATCCGTGAATATCACAGTAAATTTATTCGTCAGAGTGTAAATGTGTTCCATGACAATAATGGTGTGGTACATAGCATTGGATTGGAATATACCGGACCATTGAATTTTATGAACTTTTGGTTGGAAGAGGTCAATGCGTGTGATAACCATCAGTTAGTGGCGTTGACAGCAACAAAAGATGTGCAGGATTCTGTCTTGAAAGATAAAAAACATACTTCAATGGTTGATGTGATTGATATCCGTCAGTGGCATTATCGCGCAGATGGAACTTTATACGAACCTCAGGGAGGGGTAAGTCTGGCTCTTCGCCAGCATGCGCGACTGATTGATCCGGGCACGGTATCTTGTGCCAGTGTTTATCGTGCGGTACGTGAATATCGCTGTAAGTATCCTGATAAAGCTGTGGTTTATAATGGTAGTACAATTAGAGTTCCTCGTAATGCTATGAATTGGGCTATATTTATGGCGGGTGGCTCTTTTGCCAAAATTCCGCCGATTGATGAATTACCGGTTTATGAGAAGGCTTCTTCTTTTTCTCCTATAGATAGACAGACCGATATGGATACTCAGTGGGTAATGGGGGCTGTCGGAAAGGGATACCTTGGGTACTGTGTGAAGAATGAGATTAATTTGGATTTGATGGGAGATAGAGAAACGTATAAAGTCTTTTGGATTGATCCGGATAAAGGAACGGTTATAAAAGAAGATGGTAGCGTGAGAGGAGGTGGAAAAGTAATTTTAAAGGCTCCTGCTGAAAGTTCTATTTGTTTTTTACAATTGTGATTGCAAAGCTTTTGTAAAACTGTTGGTTGAGTAATAGGAACGGATTCCAATCTTGTTCCTATTACTTATAAGTTAGTGCTTTTTTATATAAACAGACTTTTTTAATAATTGAGCCAAAGCTTCATTGCAGCTATCTTTTCTCTGCTTACAGTAATTTTATCTTTAAATGGCGGTTTTACCTGTACTATTATTTTTCCTAAAAAATAGTTTTCTATTTTCTGTATGGCATGTACACTAACCAATGTTTGCCGGTTGGTGCGGAAAAAAATATCTGGGTTTAGTTGTTCGGACAGTTTGTCGAGCGATAAATCTATGATATGCTCTTTCCCTTCTTTTGTGACGGCAAAAGTAATTTTGTTTTCAGAATAGAAATAAGCTATATCTTCTACTTGCAAGGTATACAGCTTTTCGTCTCCTGATATCAGGAAGCGGGTACGGTATTTTTTTTCCGGATTACTTATATTTTTCAGTAAGTTCAGTAATTCATTGGATGAGCTCGATAGGTTGGCATTGCCATATCTGGCAGTTAATCTTTCAAACTTTTCGATGGCTTCGGCCAATCTTTCCCTGTTTATTGGCTTCAGCAGATAGTCTATGCTGTTTACAGTAAAAGCACGTATGGCATATTCGTCGTAGGCGGTGGTAAAAATAATCATACTTTCCGGTTGGGTCTGTTCTATGAAAGTGAAAGAAATGCCGTCGGTCAGTTGGATATCTAGAAAGATTATATCCGGGTGTGGATGCTCTTGGAACCATTTTACAGATCCCTCTACGCTGCCGGGTAATACAACTATCTCCCAGTCTGGCCTTAATCCTGACAACATTTTATGTAACAGGCGTCCTGCAGGAATTTCATCTTCTATAATAGCGGCTTTTATCTTATTCATTCAGCAAAGGTATTTTAACGGTGAAATATTCAGAATCGTCAATAATTGTGATATGCAAGTTGCAAATCAGCAGATAGCGGGCAGATAAGTTCTTCAGTCCCATTCCTGATTTTGCAACATTCTTTTTTAATTTGATCTTGTTTCTTACGGAAAGAGTTTGATCTTTGTCAGAATAATCCAAATGGATGACCATTGGATTTTCCATATTGATGATGTTATGTTTTATCACATTTTCGATAAGCAACTGTAGAGTTAATGAAGGAATTTTCTTGTTCAATAACGTGGGGGGTATTTTGTTTTCCAGTTGAATACATTTTCCCAGACGCACTTGATGCAGATAGATATATGAATCCAGAAATTCCAGTTCATTACGTAAGGTAACAAGTCCTTGTTCCTGACTTTTTAGGATATAACGATAAACATCCGATAGCTTTTGTGTAAAAACTACTGCGTTTTCCGGATTGTATTCTATTTCGGATATTAAAGTATTCAAACTATTGAACAGGAAATGTGGATTTAATTGATTTTGTAAAGCCGTGTATTGTGCTTTGATGGAACTTTCTTCCAGTTTCATTGTTTTTTCATGCAGAATAACCAGCTGCCTGTAAAAAGCGTTCATGATACTCAGGCTCACAATCACAATTTCTACCAACCATATAATCATGATCAAGCGCAGGCCCGGACTGCTTAGTACAAATGGGAAGGGCAGTTCCAGCAATACTTTACAGATGGTCAGAGTAGCGTAATTCATGAAGAAAAGAATAGCTGCAATCAAAATGCAATTGATGATCAGTTTGTTTCTCTTCTTGATAAAGAATAGATAGCTTTTTTTCAGCCATCGGTTGATGAATATCAGACTAAAGCCTACCAGATTGAATATGAATACCACAGAAATAAATCCCAGAAAGGAGATTAATATTTTCTGATGTTGAGGCGTAAGGTCGGTATATAGTACCAGCGAAAGGTATGAGAAACATGCCAGACCTGAAAACAGGAAAAAGTTGAAGAATTGATTGTATTTATTTTGCATAGCCATTCCGCTGCTGAAAATGATTTGGGTTATTTTACAAAACTATGAAAAAAAGAGGAAATTCAGAAAAAAATAGAATACTTTCCAAATCTCCTCTTTTATGAGCAAACGCTTAGTATGGATTAAAAACAAACTCCTACACGCACACCCATGCTATTTCTTCCATCTTCAGAATAAGTCAGGATATCGGTTTGATTGGTTGCGTAGCTATAATATACGGCTACATGAAACCCCAGACGCTGATAAGGTACCGGATGAATATCTATTCCCAATTCGGGTGATACATAGAATCCCCACGGGCGTTCATACCATTGTACCAAATTGTTGTAAATGGAGTTTTGAGAATACATGGCACCCGATTTGACTCCGAAGTAAGGTTTTACATACCTGTTATCCAGTAACTTGTAGGATACAGATATTCCAAAGGGAAGTTGGAACGCCGATTGTTGCTGGTCTGTTGTCAATGAAGCCGTTGGGGTGAGGGGGATGGTCTGGCGGTCCACGTATCGGTGATTGGTATGAAAATTAAGGAAAGCTCCTATAGACCAATAGGGAGTCAGATCATATTTTCCTTCAAAGTTCATTCCCCATCCGCTGAATTTATCGGCAAAGTTGCTGTTCAACGGCATATTCATCTGCCAGTCTACGTTGAAATGTACATTTTCCCAGATCTGTGCTTTACTTGTGAAACAAAAGAGAACTAATAACACTCCGATGAGGATACGTTTGGGAGCTCTGTGTTTTAATATTTTCGTTTTCATGATTTTCCGGTTTTATTGTTTGTTTGACAGATAAGGAGATTGTGCAAATGCCTGATTGACGGCATTTAATGTCAACTGCATATTGAAATGGGAGTTTCCGTATAGCAGTCCTGACGCATAAGCATGCCAGATGACAGGCAGTTTGTTTTGGTTAGACTGATCGACAGGTTGTCTTAAATCAACCATTTCCATAATCAGGGTTCCTGTGTCATAGCTGTAAGTTACCGGATAAGGATAATACCATCCTCCTCCCCAGTAAGGTCCCCAGAATCCGGCATCCCACCAGCCGCCATACCATCCTCCTGTGGTTATTTGTATTCTTTGTTGGGCGTATGACAACTGAATGCCTACATTGGCTTTTTCTTTATCTTCCGTCCTTACATAGCCTTTCTGTTCCATTTCATGGGCTACTGCACTGATAATGTTTTGGGCATTTTCATCTTTCCAATAATTGGCTTTCAGGCTGTTGTCCGGAACCAGAATGCTATCTGGCAGATAATAGGTGGAAAACTCATTGAAATGTACACTGTTGTCATAATCGGTGTAAACGCTGTAGTCACTATCCAGTTTATTCATATCCGGATCTTTCTCGCACGAAGTAACTATCATGGCAAGCATGAATAGTGGAAATAGTAGCTTCTTCATATTCCTATTATTTTAGTTAAGTAGTTTATAGTGAGCGTCCTTTAAACACATTGGCTTTCTTTAATGGCAATATTTGACCGGATAAAGTCATGTGGCTGGAATTAAAGTTCGGAAGAATATCTACAGTCGCATTGTTGCTTCCATAAGGTATATCAATGCTTACTTGGGCTGAGATTCCGATTCCCATCACGTTCATACTGACATGAATATTACCTTTTTTGTCGGTTTTTACTTTATAGTTCGAAGCATTCCCGTCTACGGTAATACCTCCTAGTCCGTTCGGACCGCTGAAAGGTACATTGAATGCTACTTGCACTACAGCCTTGTCACCGTCCAGTCCTACAAAGTTGGTGTTGGATGAAACGAAAGCGGAGGTTCCGTATTTAAAGTAAACTCTGTCCGCTTCCAGTACAAAGGTTTGGTTGTCTATTGCCTCTTTGGCTTCCTGAAATAACATTTTGTCCAAAGCTTCCTGAGCTGCTTTTTTTTCCTGACGTGTCATTTCCTTTTCTATTGTTTGTGCCTGTGAGTACTCTACGCAGGTAAACAAGGTTACTAATGTTAATATTACAACTTTTCTCATAATACCTACTTTTTTATTTTATGTTGTTTTCCTATTGAAATCCGGTACAAACATAATAAGCTTTGGCATAAGTAGGTAGTAATTTGTTACTGAAACGGAAAAACCGGTTGCTGAAGTGTATTTTTGAAGAACTGAAATTAAAAGTGTGAAGAGGAATGAATGGGAAATAAACAGCCCTGGAAATCTGCTTTAACAAAATTTCCGGGGCTTATGTTCTATGAACTATAAAGTGATTAGAAAGACCTTCCTTTAAATACATTTGACTTGTCAAGCGGCAGTAGTTCACCGGATAAAGTCAGGCGGTTGGAATTGAAGTTGGGCCGTATATCTACGGTGGCATTGTTGCTTCCATGAGGTAATGTTATGCTTACCTGAGCAGATATACCCACCCCCATTACACTCATTGTCAGATACATGGTTCCTTTCTTGTCGGTTTTGATCTTGTAACCGGAAACATTGCCGTCTACAGTGACACCTCCTAATCCGTTAGGGCCGCTGGCAGGAATGTTAAACGCTACCTGTACGGATGCTCTATCGTCGTCTACCATTACAAAATTGGTATTAGAAGAAACAAAGGCATTTCTGCCTCTTTTAAATATAACCCGGTCAGCTTCCAGTGTGAAAGCTTTGTTTTCTATAGCTTGTCTGGCTTCTTCGAACAAGGCTTGTTCCATGGCTTTTTGCGCCTCTTTCTTTTCCTGACGTGTCATTTTCTTTTCTGTTGTTTGTGCTTGTGAGTAGTCTACGCAGCAAAACAAGGTGACGAATACTAATAAAATAATCTTTTTCATATATGTATCTTTTATGTTATTGTTTGAATATGAAACAAATATAATAACTGTTTTGTTGAGAGGACTTTATCTTATTTTTTAGGTTAAAACTCTTCCTTGTCATATTCTTTCTAGTCTGTTTTATTTGGCTTGAGTTTGCAAGTATAGCATTATTTTCTGTCTTTCTATCTTTTAAAAAAGATTTTTTCTTCCGGGGGCTATGTGAACTTCTATTTATTTTTTTCTCTATAGAGTTTCTTTTCTACTGCCACTGCTGCCACCTTTTGTCTGGAATGCTCATAAATAAAGGCTTTGAGGGGTGATGGCAGCAGAATATTTGAAGGGATGGAAAATGTTACTGCCACCATTTTAGGATATTCTTTTTGATAATAGTAATTGCAGGAAGATTGTCAACCCGGCAAAGAAATAACTCTTGAAAGAGTCAACTGATATTATAACTAAGTATTATCTCTGTCAACCATCCGTACAAGTAAGATGAAAGAGTAGTCAACCTAAAGCGTTAAACTACACTGCATTCATTCTACATGCCGAGTTGTTTCAGACTGTTCCATTAAGTTGAAACCGAAACATCATGCGGTTGAATGTATCAGAAGATAAGCATGTATTGTTCGGAAGTTCCTTATCTTTTTTCAAAAGGAGCGGAAGAATTCCTCTAAATATATGTTCCTTTTTGTGGGAATAATTCGAGTCTTGATGAGAAAAGTATTATAAGAGGTGGTGGCAGCCTTTTGGGTATCTAAAAAATACTGCTGCCACCACCTCTATAAGATGCTTATATCTAGATTGTTACTTCTGATAAAAGCTCAGTAGTGGTAGCAGAAATGAAAAACTCTGTTGGAGAAAGAGGGCAAAGTCTCAGTTTGTAGATGTATTCTTCATCATCGGCATCAATCTTTTTTTTTGCCGAATTCCGGATCAATCTTTAATAGTGCCGTCACCCCAAAGGTTACAGCGCAACATATCATAATCCAGATAAAGAAATGGTTGTATCCCATCTGGTCCTGAAGCCAACCGGCGGCCATTCCGGGAATCATCATGCCTAATGCCATAAATGCGGTACAAATGGCATAATGTGCCGTTTTATGTTCTCCGTCCGCAAAATAAATAAGATAAAGCATATAAGCTGTGAAACCGAATCCGTAACCGAATTGCTCTATAAAAATGCAAATATTGATAAGGTATAGGGAATCGGGTTGGACATAACTGAGGTAAACATAGACTAAATCAGGTAAGGAAATAGCCCATACCATCGGCCACAACCATTGTTTTAAACCGTTACGGGCTACGGCTATTCCTCCTAAAATACCTCCAAGGGTAAGCCCGATGATGCCGACTGTTCCTTGTACGAAACCTATCTCCTCAGTGGTGAGCCCCAAACCACCTTCTTCAATAGGATCTATAAAGAAAGGAATACACATTTTTGCCAGTTGTGCTTCCGGTAAACGGTAGAGTAACATAAAGAGAATAGCAATACTTGCCTGCTTTTTCTGAAAGAAACTGGCAAAAGTGCCAAAAAATTCTTTGAGTAGGGTAGAAGCGGAAACTTCTTTGGCTGCATGGTCTGAATCCGGATGGGGAAGAATAAACTTATGATAGATCCACACTCCCAGGAAAAGCCCGGCCAATACAAAAAAGGTGATGGACCAGGCGTAAGGTATATTGTCTGTTACAATTTCCAGTCTTCCTGCAAGCATGATAAGCAACCCTTGTCCTGCAATAGTCGCAATGCGATAGAAAGTACTGCGGATTCCTACAAATAAAGCTTGCTGGTGCGAGTCCAGTGCCAGCATGTAAAAACCATCGGCAGCAATGTCATGCGTGGCAGAGCTGAATGCCAACAACCAGAAAATTGCCAACGTAAGTTGGAAAAAGTGTTCGGTGGGGATGGTGAAGGCTATGCCTGCCAGTCCCGCACCCATTAAGAGTTGCATAGTGACGATCCACCAGCGTTTCGTTTTGATAAGGTCTATGAAAGGACTCCACAAAGGTTTGATAACCCAGGGCAGATTAAGCCAGCCGGTATAAAAAGCCAGTTCGGTATTGCTGATTCCTAATCTTTTATACATAATGACTGAAATAGTCATCACTGCCACGTAGGGCAGCCCTTGTGCAAAGTATAGCGTGGGTATCCATGCCCACGGTGAAGTATGTTTGTTTTTCATTATTCCTTTTTCATTTTAAAGATTCCGGATGGAAATCCTATCCGGCGCATGGCTTGGTGGATCGGTTAATAGAAACGGCGGATATCTGCACCTTTATAATAATGCAATAGAATTTCGTCGTAGGTATATCCCCGTTCCCCCATTACGGCAGCCCCGATTTGGCACAGGCCTACTCCATGTCCCCAACCGGCACCCGTTAGCAGAAACCATTCGGGGACGCCGTTTTTCAATTCTCCCTTATCTACTACAAAGGCTGAACTGAATAGGTGGGACGAAGACAGGGTACGACGTATCTCCAATTCTTTTCCGATAGTCAATGTTTTCAAAGAACCTACAATTTTCAGTTTGCAGATACGTCCGGACTTGCCACGTTGGATGGGAATCAGGTCGATGATGTCTCCATAATCTGATTTTGTATTTTGACGGATCAGTTCGGCTAGCTCTGACTGGGAATAACGCACTTTCCAACGATAGAAATCTGTGGTTTCCTGATCGTAATTGTTCAGTATTTGTGAAATTACTTTTTTATCGTGGGTATCACAGAACGAAACGGGAGAAGTACGTATCCAACGTTCTGCCTCTTCTTCTTTAGTCAGATCGGGTAACGGACGGTTTTCTTCTTCTTCCGTATCACGGATGGTAGACAAATAGGGATAATTCTTATCTTCCCAGCAATAGCCGAATTCCTCACTTGCACCTCCGCAACATTTAGAGAAACGAGCATCGCAGATGCCGCGTTCATACATTAGTAATTGCCCTCGGGTTGCCTGTACTGCTTCAGTTACGGCAGCACTGGATGCCTTGGTTATTCCCTGATAACGTTGGCAATGATCATCTGCACAAACGTCGAATATGGTGTGGTCTTCCCGGTCGTACCAACGGATATATTCGGTATCGGTCTTGATAAAGGAAAAGAAACCTTCATTTTTGCCACTTAAAGCTTTGCGTTTCTCTATTTGAGCAAACAGCCAGCTGCGTGATACCACGGCATGTGCTTTCAGAAACTCTAAAGAGGAGGTGGCGTTCATCTCCGAAGAGATGACGCTTATCAAATAGTCTTCGGCGGGAAGAATATTGATAGCGGTGATTTTGCCTTCGTCCACCACTAGTTTCAGTGTTCCCATAAAACTTTGGGTTTCTTGCCGTTCCCAGTGGAAATTAATTCCGATGGTTACGTCATATAATGAAAACGAGGCATGTTCGTCTTGTGGAGTGAAGGTCAGTTCGCGGTAAAGATTACCATTCCACAGAATACCTCCTTCGCTGAAGGCTACTTGTTGTTCACCACAGACCGTTTCTCCTTTAGCGAAAAAATTGCCGTTCAGTGAAAAATGAATTTCTTGTGCGTTTACTATTCCTACGCTTATTTCGGGTTCTTTCATTGTTATTCGTCTTGTTTATGGGCTTGCTGTAATTCCTTCATCTCTTCGTGTTCTCTCTATCTTTTTGCTTTCTCGTCAAAATAACGTCCGGGTATCTTCTCGGCTTCTTCTACTGTTATTCCCACTTCTTTTATGATGGATGCCACTTTTTCTTCTGTTATTTTGTCGAAATCTTCCTGACGGGTGGTGACGATTACGCCAGCCATGTCCAAAGCTCCCGGACTGATGAGCATCTGTTCGCTGCCTTTTGCAAAGTAGCAGTCGGGACGGTGCTTGCTGCGGGGAAAAACCACCGTATAGTATAGATGGCCTTCCTTCCATAACAGCAGGTTGAACTTCGCTTCTTGTCCGTCTTCATCCGGTGGGAAAGCGGCGAGGGCGCTGTATAACAGGGAGTCGTCATAATGCGTGTTGCTTGAGAGGATTACCAAAGGACAGGGATAGTCCTTGGTGTTGAGGTAAATTCGGCTACATTCTAGTGGATAATCTTCCTCTTCTTCTAGGTAGGGAAAATACATGCTGCGTATATCGATTGTCTGTGCGTGGGTTATCAGCTGTTGTACGTTCGGGATGATGGGAACATCAGTTTTTCTGACTCCTTGAAGATGGAGATGGTCCGGTGCAGAGGCTCCGCAATGTGCTCCATTATAGAATAGGGCGTAGTCCGGATATTTCTGTACGAATGCACGGACGTCATCGTAACTGAAAATATTCTCATCCATGAGTTGGGGGATGTGATCTTTATGGGCGATAGTGAGGTGATCCGGCAATATGGGATAAGGGTTAACGCATATTCTGTTTGCAGTGATGGTTTCCAGTGCTTTCTGCTCCTTAGGCTGGTTTTCCTTGCACAGGAAACAGGGGCGTGCTTGGATGCTGTCCTTATCCACTTTGGCGGTAGTCGAAACCGCACGCTGTGTATTGCACTGTACCACAAACGTGTAGCCGTTTATGGACAGTTCCTTGGTCTGTACAGTCTGTAATGCCTCGTGGTTGTGGTGTGCCAGTGGCCAGCACGCCAGTTGGCTGTCTATAAATCGCTTGATTTCATTCCGGTTCTTCAGCTCTTCTGTATATTTTTTGCGGATTCCCAGTTCACGGGTGCGCAGGCTGTCTTTGTAGTGATTGTTGGCATTGGTCTGCTCTATGCTCAGGGCAGCATCCGAGTTCCCTTCCCAGCGGCGGCACAGATAGAGTACATCATAGATTCTTCCTATCTTATATTGGCGCGAGAAAATGAGTCCCAGGGCATAATCTTCTCCGTAGCTGACATTGGGCACGCCTGTTTCGCGCAGGATAGGTGTGAAGAATGCGCGCGGAGCTCCCAGGCCGTTGATGCGCAATGCGTTATTGTGTCCGTTCTTTTTCGTCCACTCGCTATGGTCTATCACTCCCGGGGCGATGGTGTTCAGCCTGAAGTCCGTCATGCGGTAAGTTCCTATTACCATGGCGCATTGCTCTTTGTAGAACGTGTCTACGATGGTTTGCAGGGTATGGGTGTCGCTGTACAGGTCATCGCTGTCAAGCTGTATGGCGAAGCGCCCGCACCGGGGATGGTTGATTGCGAGGTCCCAGCATCCCCCTATGCCCAGGTCGGTACGTTGGGGCTGAAGGTGGATTACCGCTTTGTTCTCCTTGTATTGACCAATGATTTCTGTGGTTCCGTCTGTCGAGTGATTGTCCACGATGATGATGTTGAATGGAAAGCGTGTTTCTTGTGAGAGTGCCGACCGGATGGCATCGTCAATGGTACGGGCGCGGTTGCGCACGGGGATGATGACGGAGGCTTCGTACTCGAAATTTCCTTTCTTTACATCCGTTTCCACATACATAGGTTCAAGGAGGGCATCGATGGCTTTCAAGTACAGTGTGAACACTTCTTCCATTTCTATCTGTGCTTCCCTGTTGTGGGGATTTACGTAGTCGAACTGCTTTTCGCCGGACAGGCGGTTGTCGCTTTCTGTTTCCGTATAAAGATATTCGTTGATATGTACCAGATGAGAATGGAGGGTAAGGAATAGGCGCAGTTCATAAAGGGCGGCATACTTTCTTTCCTCTGTCATTTGGAGGCTGGCGAGGATGAATTCCGTTCTGTTGAATATCAGTAGCGGACCGAAGTCGAAATCATCACGCACACTGCCAGGTTGGTAGTCGTTGACGGGATGTTTCTTCTTTTCTCCGTTTTTCCATTCATGATGGTCGGCATAAACCATGCCGCATTCTCTGTCCTGCAGGAAGTCAGTCATGCGTTCCAGTGCCTTGTAAGCCAGTTCCAAAGCAGAAGTTTTGGTGTAGAGCAAGATATAAGGTGTGTCTGCCTTTTCAGCAATCATCTTCATTGTCTTAGAACTGGTTAGTGAATCAATAGGTAATATTTCGCATCCATCGGGTGTGGATAATGTCTTGTTGGGTTCAATGTTCAGCAGATAGATTTTGTTGACTATGCTACTTTCTTTTAGAGCATGGATTGTCTGTTCTGCCGCTGTGCTTTCCATATAAGGAATAAAGCAATTAATTGTTTTTCTCATTGTTAAAAAGTATTTCTCACGGCAAAGATAGGTAATATATCTTATTTTTTCTCTACCTTTGTACGCTAATTGTCTTTTAAATATAAATGGAAACTCCGAAAACAGCATTACTTGGCAGGACATTGGATGAGATTCAACAGATTGTGAGGAATCTGGGAATGCCTAAATTTGCCGCAAAGCAGATTGCGTCTTGGTTGTATGATAAAAAGGTGGAAACGATAGACGAGATGACCAATTTGTCATTAAAGCATCGCGAAGCGTTGAAAGAAGGGTATGAGGTGGGGGCATCTGCCCCGGTGGAAGAAATGCGTTCGGTAGACGGTACGGTGAAATATCTTTTCCGTACGCCAACCCGTAATTTCATTGAAGCGGTTTATATACCCGATGAGGACCGGGCTACTCTTTGTGTTTCTTCGCAAGTAGGATGCAAAATGAACTGCAAGTTCTGTATGACCGGGAAACAGGGTTTTACAGCTAATCTGACAGCCAATCAAATATTAAACCAGATCTATTCTATCCCCGAAAGGGAAAAGCTGACTAATCTTGTTTTCATGGGTATGGGAGAGCCTTTCGACAATTTGGACGAGGTGTTGAAAGTGCTTGAGATCCTGACTTCAGAATATGGTTACGGCTGGAGTCCGAAACGCATCACTGTTTCTTCTGTGGGTTTAAAGAAAGGACTGGAGCGCTTTCTGAATGAAAGTGATTGTCATCTGGCTATCAGTATGCATACTCCGATTCCTTCGCAACGAAGGGATTTGATGCCCGCCGAGAAAGCTTTCTCCATTACGGAAATTATTGATATATTGCATAATTATGATTTTAGCAAACAGCGTCGTCTGTCTTTTGAATATATCGTATTCAAAGGAGTGAACGATTCACTGATCTATGCTAAAGAGATAGTGAAACTCTTGCGGGGTATTGAGTGTCGTGTCAACTTAATCCGGTTTCATGCTATTCCTGATGTTGATTTAGAAGGGGTGGATATGGAAGCAATGACAACTTTCCGTGATTATTTGACGCAACATGGCGTATTTGCCACCATTCGTGCATCAAGAGGAGAGGATATTTTTGCCGCTTGCGGAATGTTGTCTACAGCTAAACAACAGAAAGAGAAAGGTGTTACATTACAGTAAACTAAACAATAATATCATATAATTATGAAACGAATAGCATTTTATTTAAGTTTGGTGCTGGTGGTTCTGGTACTGGCTTCTTGTAAGAAGGGACAAAAGAACTTGTTTACCCCCACGTCCAGCGGTAGACCTTACGAAGTATTGGTCGTAGTAAATAAACCTGTATGGGACCGTCCTGCAGGACGTGCATTGTTTGATGTATTGGATACCAATGTGCCCGGACTACCCCAGGCGGAGCGTTCGTTTCGTATATCAAATGTGGACCCTCAGCATTTTGACCGTGTGCTGAAAATATTCCGTAATATCATCATTGTGGATATTCAAGATATTTATACTCAGCCCAAACTTAAGTTTTCCCGTGATGTTTATGCGTCTCCGCAGATGATTATGACAATTCAGGCTCCTAATGAAGACGAATTTGAGGAATTTGTAGCAAAGAACAGTAAAGTGATTATAGATTTCTTTGTGAAAGCTGAGATGAATCGTCAGATAACTTTGTTGAAACAAAAACATAGCGATGTGATTTCCACTAAGGTAGGAAGTATTTTTGATTGTGATATCTGGGTGCCGATAGAACTGGCTAACTATAAAGAAGGCAAAGATTTTTTGTGGGCTTCTACTAATCGTGCTACAGCGGATATGAATTTTGTAATGTACTCTTATCCTTATACAGACAAGGATACCTTTACTAAAGATTATTTCATTCATAAACGTGATTCTGTAATGAAAGCAAATATTCCGGGTGAACGCGAAGGAATGTATATGGCAACAGACTCTATGTTTGTGGATGTGGAAGATATTGTTGTAAAAGGAGAGTATGCGCAAGAAGCTCGCGGATTATGGGAAATGGAAGGTGACATGATGGGAGGTCCGTTTGTGTCTCATGCACGGGTGGATCGTGCTAACGGTCGTGTCATTGTGGTTGAGGCCTTTATTTATTCACCGGATAAATTGAAACGTAATCTGATGCGTCAGATGGAAGCTTCACTTTATACATTGAGATTGCCCAATGAAAGCTTGATTGACGAAATTGTAATTAGTGGTAATATTCCGGAAGAAAAAATAGATACAACAAGCCGGGTAAAGTAAGAAGAGACATTATAATATATAATATAGATGGAAGATAACTACAAGATACGAGTTGGTATTACTCATGGGGATATCAACGGAGTAGGATATGAAGTAATTCTCAAAACTTTTTCGGATCCTACCATGCTGGAACTTTGTACACCCATTATTTATGGATCACCTAAAGTGGCTGCTTATCATCGTAAAGCAATGGATATTCAAACAAATTTCAGTATTGTCAATTCTGCAGATGATGCTCAGCCGGATAAACTGAGCATCGTGAATTGTACGGAAGACGAATTGAAGGTGGAGCTCTCCAAACCGACACCGGAAGCTGGTAAAGCAGCTTTGGATGCGTTGGAGAGAGCTTTGCAGGACTATCGGGAGGGAATGATTGATGTTTTGGTAACTGCTCCTATCAATAAGCATACCATTCAGTCGGAAACTTTTCATTTCCCCGGTCATACAGAATATATTGAAGAGCGTGTGGGGGAAGGACAGAAAGCGTTAATGATTTTGCTGAAGAATGATTTCCGGGTAGCTTTGGTGACTGGTCATGTTCCTGTACGCGAGATAGCACAAGATATTACCAAGGAACTTATTATGGAAAAATTGGCTGTTTTCCATCGTTCTTTAAAAGAGGATTTTGGCATCGACAGTCCGCGTATAGCTGTGTTTTCATTAAATCCTCATGCGGGTGATGAGGGATTGATTGGTACGGAAGAGAGTGATATCATAATTCCGGCAATGAAGGAAATGGTTGCCAAAGGCATTCAGTGTTTCGGACCTTATCCGGCCGATGGCTTTATGGGATCTGGCAACTATACTCATTTTGATGGAATTCTAGCTATGTATCATGATCAGGGATTGGCTCCTTTCAAAGCTTTGGCAATGGATGAAGGAGTGAATTACACGGCAGGACTTCCTATTGTACGCACTTCTCCGGCACATGGTACTGCGTATGATATTGCCGGACAAGGGGTTGCCTTGGAAGATTCTTTTCGCCAGGCTATCTATGTGGCTATGGATGTTTTCCGTAATCGGATTGTCGAAAAAGATATCCATGCACATCCATTGCGTAAACAGTATTATGAGAAACGGGATGATAGCGATAAACTGAAGTTAGATACCATTGATGATGAAGATTGATGGTGAACCGGTCTAAAATATAATTTCAAGAAAAAGAGTAGAAATGAAATTTGCAATTATATCAGCGGGTGAAGGCTCCCGACTTTCACAAGAAGGGGTAGCTTTACCCAAACCTTTGGTGCAACTGAACGGAGTTGCCATGATTGACCGTCTGATACAGATCTTTGTGCGCAACGGGGCTGATAAGGTGGTCATCATTATTAATAATGAAAGTCCGTTGACAAAAGAGCATTTGGCAAAACTACAGGCGGAAGCGACAGTGCCATTGGAAGTAGTTGTGAAAACTACGCCTAGTTCAATGCATAGTTTTTATGAACTGAACTCTTATTTGAAAGACGATAAGTTCTGTTTGACTACTGTAGATACCATATTCCGTGAAGAAGAATTCTCGACTTTTATTGAAGCGTTCAAACAATCGGACAAAGATGGATATATGGCGGTGACCGATTTCATAGACGATGAAAAACCGCTTTACATTTCTACAGATGAAGCTTTGAACATAACTGGCTTTCATGATGAGGCCATCTCCGGATGCCGCTATATATCGGGAGGAATTTACTGCCTGACTCCGACAGCGGTCAAGACATTGCACGGGTGTATGGAAAAAGGTATGTCCCGTATGCGCAACTTCCAGAGGCAGTTAGTGGCCGACGGCTTGAAATTAAAGGCTTATCCTTTTACAAAAATTCTGGATGTAGACCATGCCAGTGATATAGTGAAAGCGGAAAACTTTCTGACCGGTAAGGACGAGTAATTTAAAAGATAACATAAAGGAATGAATGTGATTTCAATAATAGGGGTAAGCCGTGGAAACGAATATTCACCCAATCATGTGGACAATGATGCCGCCATATTTAATAAGGTGGTGGAAGAGTTGGGACAATTGGGCTGTGAAGTTGAGGTTTATGCCGAGAAGGATTTCGTGGAGCAGGGTGTCAAAGGAGATATCATTTTTGATATGGCCCGTGATAAAGCAACAATAGCCCGCTTGAAGTCTTTGGAGGATGGAGGTGCGTTGGTGATAAACTCTGCTTACGGTATAGATAATTGTGTACGTAGACCCATGACGGAGCTACTTATAAAAAGAGGAGTTCCTCATCCGCAGAGTTTTATTATTTCCACAGCAGACGAGTATTCTGAAAACTGTTATCCTTGTTGGGTAAAGCGGGGAGACTCTCATGCTATGGTGAAAGAAGATGTAGCTTATGCCACTTGTAAGGAAGAGGTGGAGAATATTCTGGCTGATTTTCGCAACCGTGACATTCCTGTTGCGGTCATCAATGAGCACTTGCAAGGCGACTTGGTGAAATTCTATGGGGTACACGGCACTGATTTCTTTTATTGGTTTTATCCGTCTCCTTGTTCGCACAGTAAGTTCGGTTTGGAAAAAATAAACGGAATAGCCAAAGGGATTCCTTTTAGCGTAGAGGAATTGAAAATACAAAGTGATAAAGCTGCTGAGGCGCTGAACGTACCCATTTACGGAGGTGATTGTGTGGTTTCAGCCGACGGAACACTGCGGATTATAGATTTTAATGATTGGCCCAGCTTTGCCCGTTGTCGTGAGGAAGCGGGAGGTAAAATTGCAGAGTGCATTTATAACCGGGCTAAAAAGCAAATGAAACAATAAAGACATGAGTACAGAGAGTGAGAAGAAAGGAATAGAGGCTTCTTTCAAATCCATGGACACAGAGGAGTTCCTGGATATTTATTTCAATCGTCCCATAGGATATGCATGGGCGCTATTGTTTAAAAAATTGAAGGTACATCCCAATGTCGTGACCATTTTTTCTATTATTCTAGGTATAGGCGCAGGCGTGATGTTCTATTACCCCGATATGAAACATACCCTGATTGGTATACTTCTATTGATGTGGGCAAACCATTATGACAGTGCGGACGGCCAATTGGCACGGCTTACAGGGCAGAAAACCCAGTGGGGACGTATGTTGGATGGCTTTGCCGGTGATATTTGGTTCTTTACTATTTATGCGGCGATCTGTCTCAGACTGATGGACCAGCCTATGCCGTTTCATATTGGTGACGGGATGCATTGGGGGATTTTTATTTGGATATTGGCTGCTTTTTCGGGCACTGTTTGTCATAGTAAACAATGTACATTGGCGGATTATTATCGTAATATTCATTTATATTTTCTGAAAGGGAAAAATGGAAGTGAGCTGGATAATTTCAAACAACAGCGTGAGATCTTTTATAGTTTACCTTGGAAAGGAAATTTCTGGTGGAAAGCTTTTTTGTATTTTTATGGTAATTACACACGTCAGCAGGAAAGAATGACCCCTAATTTTCAGCGTTTCTATGCTTTGGTAAAGGAAAAGTATGGGGACAATATTCCACAGGAGTTGCGGAACGAATTTCGTGCAGCTAGCAAACCTTTGATGAAATATACCAATATCTTGACTTTTAATACACGTGCCATTGCTTTGTATATCAGTTTGCTGATTGGCGAACCTTGGTTGTATTTTGTATTCGAGATTATTGTAATGACTTCTTTATTTGTATATATGCGCCATTGCCACGAGGCGGTTTGCGCACAGTTATATTATAAATACGCGGCGAAGTGAAAAGTAAATATAGAAATATATTCCTGATATTTGGGATTGTAGCTATCGTGGTAATGCTCTGTACTTTTGATATGGAGTATGATGAATTGTTGGCTAACTTGCGCCGGGCAGGGATTTGGCTGCCGGCTGTAGTAGGGTTATGGATTATCATTTACTTGTTCAATACCCTTTCTTGGTACATTATTATCCGAGATGGAAAAAAAGGAACGCCTATTCCGTTTTGGAAAGTTTATAAGCTTACAGTTTCCGGGTTTGCACTGAATTATGCTACTCCGGTAGGATTAATGGGAGGAGAACCTTACCGTATCATGGAACTGACTCCTTATGTCGGGGCCAGTAAGGCAACATCATCAGTTATCCTTTATGTGATGATGCATATTTTCTCGCATTTTTGTTTTTGGTTTTGTTCTATTTTCTTGTATTTGGCTTTACGCCCGGTAGATATTGCCATGGGGACTATGCTGGCTGTTGTGGGTGTGGTTTCTCTTTTGGCTATTTATTTTTTTATGAAAGGATACAAGAATGGAATGGCTGTCCGTACTTTAAAATTATTACAATATATTCCTTTTATTAAAGGATGGGCCAAACGTTTTTCAGAAAACAAACGGGAGACTTTGGAACGTGTGGACAGTCAGATAGCAGAGCTGCACAAACAGCGTAAGTCTACATTTTATGCCTCGTTAAGTCTGGAATTCATGGCTCGGATTCTAGGTTGCCTGGAAGTGTATTTCATATTGAATATTCTGACAACAGATGTTAGCTTTCCGGCTTGTATTCTGATTATGGCATTTACTTCTTTATTTGCTAATTTGTTCTTTTTCTCGCCTATGCAATTGGGCGCTCGTGAGGGGGGCTTTGCTTTAGCGGTAGGAGGACTGGCTATTCCGGGAGCTTTCGGAGTTTATACCGGATTGATAACCCGTGTACGTGAATTGATTTGGATTGTAATTGGTGTGTTGTTGATGAAAGTCGGCAACGGTACACCTACTAATAAAGCATGAGATAATGAACGCATTGAAAGATATTCAGGGAGTTATATTTGATTATGGCGGTACGATAGATACGAATAGCCGTCACTGGGCGGAAGTATTGTGGGCCAAGTATGTGGAACATCAGATTCCGGTGGATAAGGAGAGTTTTCGTGAGGCATACGTCTTTGGAGAAAGAGCGTTGGCTAAATACCCTTTTGTCCAGCCTTGGCATGATTTTCATGATGTACTTTCCATTAAGGCCAAACTTCAGATGGAATGGTTGGCAGAACAGAGAAAGTTGCCTATGGATGAGTTGAAACTGCAATCTTATGCCACGAAAGTAGCAGACAGCTGTTATGAGTATGTATTGGATATATTGCAGGTTACACGTCCGGTAGTGGAAGAGTTGTCCAAAAAATATAAGTTAGTGCTGGTTTCTAATTTTTATGGTAATATTCAGACCATTTTAAAGGATTTTGGACTTCTGGATTTCTTTGATGAAATTATTGAATCCTCTGTGGTGGGTGTTCGTAAACCAGATCCCGCTATCTACAGACTCGGAGTGGATGCTATGGGATTTGTGGCAAAGAATGTGCTGGTGGTTGGAGATTCTTTCTCAAAAGATGTTGTTCCTGCCAAAGCGGTGGGATGTCGTGTAGCTTGGTTGAAAGGAGAAGGTTGGGGAGGAGAAGTCATTGACGAATCTGTTCCTGATGTGATTATAACGAATTTGGCCCAACTGCCTGTTCTATTATAAAAAGTATGGAGACACAAAGACATGCATTGGTAAAAAGGGACTATCTAGTTCCTTTTGTTTTAGTAACCTCTTTATTCTTTTTATGGGGATTTGCACATGCTATTCTTGATGTGCTGAATAAACATTTTCAAGAGGTGATGGATATTACCCGTACTCATTCGGCAATGGTGCAGGTAATGTTTTATTTAGGTTATTTCGTAATGGCTGTTCCGGCAGGGTTATTCATCACCAGATATGGATATCGTAGGGGAGTTGTTTTCGGATTATTGCTTTACGGCATCGGGTCGTTGATGTTTATTCCCGGCGAATACTGGATGTCATTTGAATTTTTTCTGTTCTCTTTGTTTGTCATCGCTTGCGGCTTGGTTTTTTTGGAAACGGCTGCAAATCCTTATATGACAGAATTAGGGGATAGGGAAACAGCTGCCAGTCGGTTGAACCTGGCCCAGTCCTTTAATGGATTAGGATGTATTTGCGGCCCTTTGGTGGGAGGACTATTGTTGTTCTCGGAGAAGGGAGAGGCGAATATTTCATATCCTTATATGCTGATGGGGGTAGTTGTGCTGATAGTGGCACTGGTCTTTTCCCGTATCAAACTTCCGGAGATTGTTCATACAGACAATGTGGTGAATGGAAAGACAGTTAAAAAAGGCTTATGGTCGCATAAATTATTTTTATTTGGTCTACTGGCACTATTCAGTTATGAAATAGCAGAGATTTCTATCAATAGTTTCTTTATCAATTATGTGGTGGACGATGGATGGATGAATGCCCGTGATGCGGCAGTAGTGCTTTCATTCGGTGGGCTCGGGTTATTTATGTGCGGACGTTTTGCCGGTAGTTGGATTATGCAGCGAATTCGTGCAGAAAGAGTTTTGCTATACTGTGCTTTGGGAACGGTAGCGGCTACTTTTCTTATCGTTTGCAATTTAGGAAAAATTTCATTAGTTGCTTTGTTTTTGGTATATGTGTTCGAAGCCATCATGTTTCCCACTATTTTTGCCATATCTTTGAAAGGGTTGGGAAATAAAACCAAACGAGCCTCTTCTTTTTTAATGATGTCTCCTGTAGGAGGAGCTATTGGCCCTGTGTTGATGGGATATGTGGCAGACAATAGTAATATGTCCTTATCATTCATTATACCATTTGTTTCTTTTTGTGTTGTATTATTCTATTCGTGGTATGCCGATGTAGAAGGAAACTGAAATTAAAAATCCCGATATGGCTGTCTGGCTTTATCGGGATTTCTATCTATTTTTAAATTTCCTCGGCTTTCAAAGGACTAGTCCGGATAATATCCCATACATCTTCTTCTGTTTTGCTGAAGGGACCGGATGCTTCTAATTTCAGTGTCGACATGGCTGCTGCAAAACAACCGGCTTTTTCATAGGATACTCCTTTGTTGCGCATATATAAATATCCTGTGGCATACGTATCTCCGCATCCTGTAGCATCAACTATATCTTTAGGAGGATAGGCGGGTATCTTATGAAATCTACCTTCTGCATAAATTACAGAACCCAGACTTCCCAAGGTTATCAATACCTCTTTTACTCCCCATTCAGCAAGTTGCAAAGCGGCTTGTTTTATGTCTTTGTGACCGGTAAGCACTTCCATTTCGTGTTCGTTTACCTTTAGAATATCAATATATTTTAAGGCTTCCAACTTGTCTGTCCAATCTATGGGATAAACTCTTTCACCCCGGACTTCGCGCAAATATCCTTGGGCATCTACCGCCAAAATACCTTTTTCTGAAAGATATTTTACAACATCCAGTGAAAAATCATCTGCCAGAAGGCTTCCCAAATGAAAAATATGGGCATTTATATTCTGTAGCTGTTCCACTGTGAAAGGATCGGCTTTAGCTAATACCCGCTGACTGCGGTTATCTTGATTTTCCCCGTATGTATTCTCGAAATAGACTGTTCGCTGACTGGGAATAACAGTGACTCTGATACCTTTTGCACGGATATCTTCTACAGCTTTAAATTCACTGGGCGCTAGTGCTGTGACCAGCTGATAATGCTTTGTATCCTTTAAATGACTGATTCCGTGTGAAAAATAATAGGATGTTCCGCCGGGCATATAAGTCGTTTTCCTGGGTGTTACTATCTTATCTAATGTAATGTGGCCTATGCAACAAATATCATCCATACCTATTTATATTAAACGGTTGCAAAGCTACAAAAAAAACTAGAAAAAGCATGGAAGTTTTCAAAAGAAGGTGTAACTTTGGCACAAATTATCTTAATCTCTGCTATGAGATGCAATTTTAACAAAGAAATTAGAATGGAAAAAATGAATGTGAAACCGGCAACCGGTAAATTGGGCGTTCTTTGTGTTGGATTGGGCGCTGTTACTTCAACTTTTATGACAGGTGTGCTGATGGCTCGTAAGGGACTGGCAAAACCTGTCGGATCTATGACTCAATATGATAAAATGCGTGTTGGCCGTGGAGAAAATAAAAAGTATTTGCATTATGGAGAAATCGTTCCATTGGCAACTTTGGACGACATTGTTTTTGGTGCATGGGATGTTTATCCTGCTAATGCTTATGAATCAGCTGTAAATGCTGAAGTTTTACAAGAAAAAGACATTCTTCCTGTAAAGGAAGAACTGGAAAAGATAGTTCCGATGAAAGCTGCTTTCGATCACAACTATGCTAGTCGTTTGGATGGCGATAATGTGAAAGATTGCAAGAATCGTTGGGATATGGTAGAACAGCTGCGTGAAGATATCCGCAATTTCAAAGCTGAAAATAATTGCGACCGTATCGTAGTTCTTTGGGCTGCTTCTACAGAAATCTATGTACCTGTTGAAGAAAAAGTACACGGAACCTTGGCAGCATTGGAGCAAGCGATGAAAGAGGATGATAAGGAACACATTGCTCCGTCTATGTGCTATGCTTATGCAGCGCTGTCAGAAGGTTGCCCTTTCATCATGGGAGCTCCTAATACTACAGTTGATATCCCGGCTATGTGGGAATTGGCTGAAAAAACGAAGATGCCTATTGCTGGTAAGGACTTCAAAACAGGCCAGACATTGGTTAAGTCAGGCTTCGCTCCGATTATCGGAACCCGTTGCTTAGGCTTGTCCGGCTGGTTTTCTACAAATATCTTAGGTAATCGTGATGGTTTGGTGTTGGACGAACCGGCTAACTTCCGTACTAAAGAAGTCAGCAAGCTGTCTACTTTGGAGTCGATTCTTGTACCCGAAGACCAGCCTGATTTATATACAGATTATTATCACAAAGTACGTATCAATTACTATCCCCCTCGTAATGACAGTAAGGAAGGTTGGGATAATATCGATATCTTCGGATGGATGGGCTACCCCATGCAGATTAAGATTAATTTCCTTTGCCGTGATTCAATTTTGGCTGCTCCTTTATGTTTGGATTTAGTATTATTGAGTGACTTGGCTGCACGTGCAGGACGTTTTGGTATACAGCGTTTCTTGAGTTTCTTCTTGAAGAGCCCGATGCATGATTATACAGAAAATGAAATACCTGTCAACCATCTCTTCCAGCAGTATGCTATCTTGAAGAATGCTATTCGCGAAATGGGTGGTTATGAAGCTGATCAGGAAATTGATTAATTTATAACAGACTGTTTTTATTCAGGCGCGGATTGCGCGGATTTTACGGTTTCTCTTTATAAAAGACCGTATCAATCCGTGAAATCCGCGCCTTATTTTTTATTTTTCTGCCATAATTACTTGCTGTCTGCTCGGGAATTTGTAATTTTGTCATATAATAAAATGAATATGGTCAGGTCAGAAATACAAAATGTTAAACTCAGATTTGGTATTATTGGTAATGCTGAAGGATTGAACCGTGCCATAGACGTGGCTATTCAGGTGGCGCCCACAGATTTATCAGTATTGATCACCGGTGAAAGTGGTGTGGGAAAGGAAAATTTTCCGCAGATCATCCATCAGTTCAGCCGTCGGAAACATGGACAGTATATAGCCGTGAATTGTGGAGCTATACCTGAAGGTACAATAGATTCAGAACTTTTCGGACATGAGAAAGGTGCTTTTACAGGAGCTATCAGTGACCGTAACGGTTATTTTGCCGAAGCCAATGGTGGAACTATTTTTCTGGATGAGGTGGGAGAGTTACCTCTTGCTACGCAGGCGCGTCTGCTACGTGTGCTCGAGAGTGGTGAATTCATTAAAGTAGGTTCATCCAAAGTACAAAAGACGGATGTACGTATTGTTGCCGCTACCAATGTAAATCTGACGGAAGCCATTGCCGAAGGCCGTTTCCGCGAGGATTTATATTATCGTCTGAACACTGTGCCTATCAAGATACCACCTCTGCGCGAACGTGGAGATGATATAACATTACTTTTCCGCAAATTTGCATCGGATTTTGCTGAGAAGTACCGTATGCCGGCCATTCAGCTGACAGAAGATGCAAAAGCCTTGTTGTTGGCTTACCCATGGCCCGGTAATGTACGCCAGTTGAAGAATATTACAGAACAGATATCTATTATTGAAACCAATCGCGACATTACGGCGGAAATTTTGAGAAATTATTTACCGGAACAACGTGTAAACTCCGGTTTACCCGCTTTATTTGGTGTGAAAGCAAGTGCGGGGAAGGCTTTTGAAAGTGAGCGCGAGATTCTGTATCAGGTGCTGTTTGATATGCGGCGTGATGTAACTGAGTTGAAGAAATTGGTAAACACCTTGATGTCGGAACGTGGAGCGCAACCTGTTCCGCCACCGGCTACTACAGCAGTTTCTTATTATCAAGAACCTCAACGGAATTTGGTCGCTACAGTAGTGCCTGCTACACCTACCATTATCTCTGCCGCTAAATCCGTGCATCCTGTAGTAGATGATATTCAGGACACGGAGGAATTTGTGGAAGAAGCGACACTGTCATTGGATGAAGTGGAAAAAGAAATGATACGTAAGGCGCTCGACCGTCATCATGGAAAACGAAAGAATGCGGCAAAAGATTTGAATATTTCAGAGCGCACACTTTATAGAAAAATAAAAGAATATGGTTTGGATTAAACAATTGAAAGTAGTTGGTGTGTTGATGGTACTGGCGGGAATAGTAACTGCTTGTTCCATCTCTTATAAGTTTAACGGATCGTCTATAGACTATACTAAGGTAAAGACTATTTCGTTCGAAAACTTCCCGAACCGTTCGGCAGGTTTTGTGTGGGGACCGATGGAGAGCATGTTCAATACGGCATTGCAGGATATTTATATGCAGCAGACCCGGTTGAAGCAAGCCAAGCGTGGAGGTGACCTGCAATTGTCAGGGGAAATAACCAATTATGATGCTTTGAATAAAGGAATTGGTTCTGACGGTTATTCCAGCATGGTGGAATTGCGTATGACGGTTAGGGTGAACTTTGTCAACAATTCCAATCCGACAGAGAATATGAATGGTCAACAATTCTCGGCTAGCCGAGAATACAACGCTAATCAGCAGTTGAGTGCTGTACAGGATGAATTAGTAACCCAGATGATTAAAGAAATTGTAGAGCAAATATTCAATGCTACCGTGGCAAACTGGTAGTGAGCCCTTTTCCGTCATGACACAACAGCAATTATATGAATGGATAACCCATCCTGAATTATTAAATCGGGATACACTATACGAGCTGCGTACGTTGCTTGCGCGTTATCCGTATTTTCAGACGGTGAGGTTGCTTTATCTGAAGAATCTGTTTTTACTGCATGATATAACATTCGGTGAAGAATTGCGTAAGGCTGCATTGTATGTGGCCGATCGCAAAGTTCTTTTTTATCTGATAGAAGGGGAGCGTTTTATCATTTCTCCTCTTGACAAGCAAGAGAAGCCTAAGGAGGAAGGCGGATTGGACCGTACTCTTTCATTGATAGATGCTTTTCTGTCTTCTTTACCCGAGGACTCTGCTGCCGTGGAGTTACCTATGGATGTAACAGCCGATTATACTTCTTTCTTATTACATGAAGAAGAGCATCCGTCCGATGATGGTATTCCTCGGATGAAAGGCCAGAGTCTGATAGATGATTTCATTGAAAAGTCTGCAGAGGAACCTTTATTACCTCAATTAGGGATAAAAGAGGAAGTGCCGGTGAAAAAGGAAATGCCCGAAGAGGATGAACCGGAAGCGGAGGAAGATATAGAAGATGAAAGCTATTTTACCGAAACATTGGCCAAAATATACGTTAAACAGCAAAGATATTCTAAGGCTCTGGAAATTATTAAAAAATTAAATTTGAAATATCCAAAAAAAAACGCTTACTTTGCAGACCAAATAAGATTTTTGGAGAAATTGATTATTAACACTAAATCAAAATAAAGAAAATGTATTTATTACTTATTGGATTAATTGTGCTTGCAGCTCTTTTGATGTGTTTCGTCGTACTGATTCAGAATTCAAAAGGAGGTGGTTTGGCTTCTAGTTTTGCTTCTTCAAATCAAATTATGGGAGTTCGTAAGACTACGGATTTTATTGAGAAATTAACATGGGGATTAGCTGCTTTTATGGTAGCATGTAGCGTGCTTACCGCTTATTTTGTTCCTACTGCTCATACAGATTCTTCTATCATCATGGAAGAAGCGGTGAAAGAGGGAGCTACCAATCCGTTGAATGCACCTTCAGGTTTTGCTGCTCCGCAGACAAATGATGCTGCAGAGACTCCTGCTCCGGGTGATTCGGCACAGTAATTAAAGAGAGCATTTTCCTTAATAAGGATAGGCGTTCTGTTTTATCAGTGAAACAGAGCGCTTTTTTGTTTTAAGATATTTTGCTTTGATAAGTATGCTTTTGTGCTTACTTTTGTTCTGGAATATGTTAGTTTAAAAATAATAAAAGAATCATGTTGAAATTCATATCATGGAATGTAAATAGCTTGCGAGCTTGTTACGATAAAGGTTTTGCTGATGCTTTCAATCGTTTGGAAGCTGATTTTTTCTGTTTACAGGAAACAAAGATGCAAGAAGGACAACTGGATGTACAATTTGAAGGGTATCAGTCCTATTGGAATTATGCTGAAAAGAAAGGATATTCGGGTACTGCTATTTTTTCTAAAGTAAAGCCATTGTCCGTTACATACGGTTTAGGCATTGAAGAGCACGATCACGAAGGCCGTGTAATTACGCTTGAACTGGAATCGTATTATCTGATAACTGTTTATACTCCTAATTCGCAGGAAGAATTGCGACGCTTGGATTATAGAATGAAATGGGATGATGATTTCCGTGCTTATTTGAAGAAATTGGAAGAGAAAAAACCGGTAATTGTGTGTGGTGATTTGAATGTAGCACATAAGGAGATAGATTTGAAGAATCCTAAAACGAATCGGAAAAATGCAGGTTTCACTGATGAAGAGCGTGCAAAGTTCACTACTTTGCTTGAATCAGGTTTTACGGATACATTCCGCTATTTCTATCCGGAGCAAGAGGGAATTTACTCATGGTGGTCCTATCGTTTCAAAGCCCGTGAGAAGAATGCGGGTTGGCGTATTGATTATTTTCTCACTTCCGATTCGTTGAAGGATAAATTGAGAGGTGCTCAGATTCATACTGACATCTTGGGATCAGATCATTGTCCGGTGGAATTGACAATAGAATTGTAAAAATGGGCTAAAAAAACTTTGTAGTTGTCGCAAAATGAATCCCTGATTATCTGCAATAAAAAGATAATCAGGGATTTGTGTCGTCGCAAAACTTATTCTGTTTTATTCTCATAAATCATGGATTCCTGTATATCTTTGTTTCGGGAAATAAATATTTTTTTCCTGAAAAACTGATTGAATCTATGAAACAATGGCATTTATTTTGCTTGTTGCCTTTGATGGCAGCTTGTGACTCCGGACATTCCGGTTCCGGAGAATTAATTTCGGTGGACTTGCGACAGGGGATAGATCATCCTTCTATGCTCAATCTGCAAGATGAGGTAGAGAGTGTGGAATATATACCTTTGGAAACAACCGATGATCCCGCTTCTTTGTTGGATGGAGTATCCGAATATGCTTTGACAAGCAAATACATCTATGTTTCTCCCGTAAAAGAACAACGGATTGTTCAGTTTGACCGGAAAGGTCATTTTATAAAGACATTGATTCCTTTCGGACAAGGACCGGGGGAGTTCAGTAATTTTTTAGCAGGTATACAGGCCGATGAGGAAAATAATCGTCTTTACCTGTTCAGTGCTAATCAGATAGGGGTCTACACCTTAGAGGGGGAGTTTATTCAAAATTTGAACCATGATTATCAGATAGTATATCAGCGTAAGGTGGAACAAGACTGTTTTGCTTCGGTGGCATTTCCGTATATTCCTTTTCGGAGCGGGAGTTATGGCTTAGGCATATTCACAGAGCAAGGGGACACTATTGCTGTAAAGAATGATTTTACTTCGCCACTGGTTCCTCCGGAGAAAGCAGGTTTTACTATAGGCATTGCAGCTACCTATTCAGGTAAGCAGCAGTCATTACTGTTTAAAACAGGATGTAATGATACTGTTTTCAGAATTTCCGATCATAAAATTATGCCAGCTTGTGTTTTGAATTTACAGAATTCAGACCAAGAAATCATCCGCTGCCTGGATGCGACTGATTTCAGTAGCTTACATCAAAAATTTGGAGGAAATAAGGATATTTTTGTGTCTGATCTTTTTGAGACGCCACGAAGTTATTATTTCCGTTGCAGGTATGATGGAGGACATTATGTGGTTTCCGTTGATAAAGAAACAGGGAAGATTCTGGCGGAGCAATGTGAGCAGCCTGAAGATATTTTTAAACTTTCTGATGCCAATCTTCTTTTTGGTATGTTGGGGACACGGAGTTATCGTAGCTTTCCCGTTTGGGGCCGTATGGAGAAAGATGGTTTGGTGCAGGTTGTCATTCCTTATGAGCTGAGTCTTTATGAAAAAGGATCCACCCTTACTGTTCCGGATGAATTAAAAAAGATAAATGTGGATAGTAATCCTATTTTTATAGTCTATAAATTGCGAGAAGGCTAAAAAGTGATACATTTGCGATATGATGAGAAAGTACTTGTTTATAGGCTGGGATGTATGGATGGTGGTGATATTGGGTATCATCTCCTCTTGCAGTCAGGATAAGGGCACTTCTAGACTGGCATGGGGGAAATATTATTTGTGGAGTGCCCCGGATTCCTCCTACCGGATACTGAATGCCATTCCTTTTCCCGATAAACTTTCCGTAGAAGAACAAGCGTGCTATGCATTACTGATGACACAAGCTATGTATAGATGTGGGCATAAGATATCTTCCGATTCATTGATAAACATTGCTGTACAGTATTATTCTTCACAAGGTAATGCAGATGATAAAGCTTCCGCTTTGCTTTATAAAGGATATATTTTAGAGGACTTGGGGCAGGATAATGAAGCTTTGTATGCCTATAAACAGGCAGAGGAGGCGGTAAAGACTGTTAAGGATTTGCGGATCCATTTTTTGATATATACAGCTTTAGGGAATATCAATGGAAGGTATGCTCATTATGAGCACTCACTGTCGTATTATAGAAAGGCGTTGGATCTTAATCTATCAGTTCCGGCTTGGAATGCAATGGGGGGAGAATATATATTTGCCCCTCTTTATCTGGCTCAGGGAACTCCCCGGTACAATGAAGAGGTCAAGTTGGTTTATGATAAGTTTTTAGGTTTGGTTAATAGGATGGACTTTACCTCGCAAGAGAAAATCTATTATCAATGGGCCTTGAAGGAGAAAGGCAAGCAGGAATGGGATTCGGCGGCTTCGTTCCTGTTAAAAGCGATGGACTATACCACTACTGTTGAGTCCCGTTACTGGTATGATGCTGAATTAGCTGTTATCTATAAACATTTAGGAAAAACTGAACTAGTAGACAGCCTTCGTAATAGGGCATTGAAATCTTCGCGACCACTTTTGAGATCCTCTGTGTACAAAGCTATATACCAGGATTTGCTGGCGGCTGGTAAGTTAAGTAAGGCTAATGAATATATGCAATGCTATATCAATGAACTGGAATTACTATTTACTTCCGGAAGCCGTACTGAATTGTTTAAAATCGAGAAAAGATATGATTACACGGCTTTATTACGTCAGAATGATGAATATCGAAGCCGATGGAGCATTACTCTGTTGATAACAGTGGCTGCTATTTTTTCATTGACTTTACTGCTATGGGGCAGTTGGAAATTTTTTCGCCGCCAGAAACTGGAGATTTTAAGTCATTATAAAAGGGATGCTTCCATGTTGCAGCAGCAGATTGATGATTTACAAGAGAGGATAGAAGAGAATCAAGGTGAGGCGAAGAATCTGCAAGAACAGATGCAAATCCTTGAAAAGGAAAAGAAAAGTAAGGAAATACGTATTCGTCAGTTGGAACTCACTTTCCGTTCGAAACACATCTCGCTTCCGGTTGAGTCGGTGGAGGCAGCACAAGTATACTTGCAAATCGTGACGAAGGGAACTCCTCATTATACCCCTGCTGAAGACCGTACTAAATTAGAGTATTGGTTGAACATATCCCGTAATCGCTGGGCCGAGCGATTGGAAAAGCTTTATCCATCTCTGACCAACGGAGAGAAGGATATTTGTTACCTGTTTGTAGTGGGACTTTCATTTGATGAGATAGCCAGTTTGTTGGGAGTGCAGTCCCGTTCTGTAAACCGTGTGGTATATAGAATTTGTAGAAAGATGGGTATAGAACAAGGGAGCAAAGATGAATTTGTGGCACAAATCTTCCGTTTGGATGATTGCGACACAAATATATAGCTTACATGGCTACTTCGATGGCCAGTATTTGCGCTTCGGATTTAGCTTCAATTGTGACACTTTCAATGTCCCAGATACCGATACCGTCACGACGTGAAAGATTCTCGCCTGCTACATTTATTTCTCCTTCTATAATGAAGATATAAACACCTGTGCGTGGTTTGTGCATACGGTATGTCACACTTTGTCCGGCATCCAATGTGCCCATAGAGAACCATGCGTCCTGTAGCAGATGCGCCGGTGTATTGCCAGATGGTGAGATGAAGGTGGCTAGTTCGTTACGTTTCAATAACGGACGAATGTCATAATTATGGTATTCGGGTTTAGTTCCCTCCACATTGGGAATAATCCAGATTTGCAGGAATTTTGCGTCTTCAGTCTTACTGGCATTGTATTCGCTATGATAGATGCCTGTGCCTGTACTCATTACCTGAATTTCACCTGGGGCAATGGTACTTTCATTCTGTACGCTGTCTCCATGTCTTAAATATCCTTGTAAAGGGATAGACACCACTTCCATATTTTTATGGGGGTGCATACCGAAACCTTCTCCGGGAGCTACTGTATCATCATTTAGTACGCGTAAAGCACCGAAGTGAATTCGTCTTGGATTATAATAGTCTGCAAAGCTGAATGTATGGTAGGTTTTTAGCCATCCGTGATTAAAATACCCTCTTGTATTAGCTTTGTCAATTACTGTTTTCATAACTCATATCCTTTCTTTTTTAATTTGTTGATATTTGATATAACAATTGGGAAACAGAAAAGTTTAACGGTTGCTGTAAGGTGGGTTGTACTTTAGATTCAGCTCTTTTAAATGATCTGTTAGAGTCTTTTGTTACATTAGAAAACACATTTTGTTTCGGTTTTAGTGAAGATTTTTGGAGAACACTCTATGGTAAGAAGCTTTTGGTTTAGCAGACAGGTAAAAAGATAAGTTCGTTTTTCAAAAAGGGCCTTATCTTTTTTTAAAAGACCTTATTGTTTTGGAAAAACATCCTTATCTTTTAATGAAAGGAACTTATGTTTGGCACAAGAATTCATAGAACTTGGCGCAGGATCCGGCAGAATTTGTATCAAGATTCTGAACACTCCGGTAGGAGGAAATGTAGCTTCTTGAAACCGGACAAGGGCTATCGAACTGATTGGGAAAGTAAAATAAAGCAATGTGATGATTGATTGCCCAACAGAAGAAAACGAATTTGTATGTATACATTTGTTTTTACGAACGGAATAAAATCCTTTCATCACCATATCTTATTGTTGTTCAATGGTTTACTGTGTAGAAAGATGGTAAGACATGCCCAAGTGGTAGTTGACGGTGAATATGCCATACACTTTTCGCTTCCGGAACCAGACGGGCATGGCATGTTCTTGGAGCATGTTGGGCTTGTCCGGGGTCAAACCACTTGAGCGTCTTTTACGTCCTTTTATCACCACAAATTACTGGATACTAATTGATTATAGTGATTGAACAATTTTATTTTTCATGTAAAGACAATTCGGATGCTGGCAACTTGAGTAGTTAATCTTACAGTTCATACATTTAAATCTTATAGCTCATAGATAACTTATGACGTTGTCCACAGAACAAGCTAAGCATGTTCGTCAAACAAGCTAGGCCTGTCCTTTGGACAAGCCCGGCCTGTACGTATGCATGAAGCTATACATATGTATGCATCGCCTCATGCGTACGTACGTGTAAACCGGATTTGCATTTTCTTCTTCCCAAAAAGCGTTCCACCCTTTTTCACTTTATGCCGGAAGGTTTTTTCAAACTATCCTTATAGGTTTGACGAGTTTTGCTCAGAGTTTCCCGGAGTTATGCTTGAAGTTTTATCAGATTCACCTATTACTTGCAGAGGGTCTGTCACAAAAACGGGACAAAGCAAAAGTGTTCCTCTATGAAATATCGGATGAACCTGGTTTCTTGGAGCCGAACAAGAATTCTTGGACATCCTGCTCTTATAATTATCGGGTAAGTGAAGGAAGGGTAGGATATAAAATAAAAGAAGAGATGATTTAATCATCTCTTCTGTAGAGCGGAAGACGGGGCTCAAACCCGCGACCCTCAGCTTGGAAGGCTAATGCTCT